>Ga0180434_10000211_pt1 | contig 91027 bp, 128 predicted proteins | sample SS_ome_7_FD_132453 | JGI IMG/M metagenome (GOLD analysis project Ga0180434, IMG submission 132453) | Hypersaline lake sediment archaeal communities from the Salton Sea, California, USA - SS_1_D_2 metaG | ecosystem: Environmental > Aquatic > Non-marine Saline and Alkaline > Hypersaline >... | reverse complement strand
TTAGGCTAACAGTATCTCGCTCCGCTACGGTAATGGTATCATTAACATTTATGCTTAAGATAGTAAAACCTAAATTCGCATTTTCAACAATACCTAACGATTCATTGATATTTAAGTTAATGTCTGCCATGCTTCATTACTCCCTTTAAGAGTTTAGTTACAGGACCTCTGGTAACTACATCCTCTCCTATAATATTAACAATAGTATCGGGCTTAATAGCTGCATTTAAAGCATCTTGACTCAATACATTTACAATGGTTATTCCCATATCACCACCGCCACCTCTCGCCTTTTCTGCAGGCACAACTTCTTCGCCTCTATGTAATTCATACATACCAGTTCGAGGAACGGCTCGATGGCCTTTTTGAAGTGACATAACACCTCCACTACCAGAAAAGGGAGTATGACTTCCATAAGGAGTAGCACCTTCCCAAAGTGCTCTATCTAATGGTTGTCTTACCATACCATAAGTGCCAAGTGAAGGCATCCTACCCATATTAGCTGCTGCTATTTCTCTCCAATGAGGGCCATAAAGAGCAGCGTAATCAGCTTCAGAAGCATTACCTGTCGCCACTCTATATTCATGTAACCACCTCATCATAGTTTGATGTAATTTATGATGGCTTACATTAACACCCGAACCTACCCCCGCCCTTCGGCCTGGGCCGAAAGCTTTATGAATAGCAAAGCCACCGCCAGAACTTTTGCGATAGCCTGCAGGAGGTCCGAATCTACTGGGGTCAAAATCTAAATTTCCTGCTGCATCCTGTAATCCCTTTCGTTGAAGATAAGAATAACCTCCACCTCCTCCGCCTATACTAAAACTACCTGTATATCTTGTCCTATTAGCAGTACCAATTTGATGTGCTAAAGCTGAATAATCACCCGTCAAACCTCGCACAGCTACACTTTCAGTATTAAGAGCATTAGCACTTGTATTAGCTGAAGATTGAACTGCTGAAGTTTTCCTTTGGAGAGCATTTATTATCTCCTGCTGATTCATTGTAAATAATTTTGCTTCTTCATCATAAGCCGACAACATAGTTCTTAATCTTTTATCTTCCAAATCTATCATAGATTGAACGGCTGCCTGTTTAATTGCTATCTTTCTTTGTGCAGCTTCTCTTTCAGCACCTACGGTAGTTTCAACAGTAACCCGAAGCATAGCTATTTCTTCTTCGGCCTCTATCTTAAGTAATTCCTTCTTTTCATTAGACGCTATAATTTGAGCCTTGCGTTTAGCATCTATGGCATCAAGATAATTCTTTAATTCAAACTTAGTAGATTGTATAGTCCTTGCATCACCCTTTAGTTTGCTCAATACTATTTCCTGCTGTAATTTCTTAATCCTCTTACCTACTGCCTCATAACCCTCGAGGTTTTCAAAATCAAAAGTAGCTTTTATGTCTGGGTCACTTTCATCTAACTCAGTCATCTTTTGAAGCACCATATCTGCATCACCGAGAATACCAACAAAAGAATCTCTTATTTTCAAAAATCCTTCAGCATATTCAACAGTAGATATTGAACCCATAGCAAGTTTTTCGTTAAGATATCCGATTTTTTCGTTAAGAGCAGCCAACTTTTCACTTTCAGATAGCAATAGCTCATTCATAGTCATACCTTCAGCAACCATCTGCCTGCGAAAATCTATTGCTTTTTCAAACTCAACACTCTGCATAGCTAAAGCCCGAGCTTCTTCATCAATTAAAGCGATATTTTCAGGAGTTAATTCGCCTGCCTTCTGCATTTGAATTATTTTCTGCTTCAAAGCTTCTTGGGCGTCATATATCGCTTGTGCTTGAGCCCTCTCTGCATCAGTCCAGTCAGATGAATTTTTGATGTAATTACTAAGCGACATATTCAATTTGTCTATACCCTGCAAGTAGGCAAGACTTGATTCATTTAAGCTGTTTTGAAGTTTTTGTATCTCTACTTGAGTCTTTTCATACTGATACCAAAGAGCTAATAAACCTCCCAATGCTACCACAACCGCTCCGATAGCAAGAGCCGTAGCACTAAGGCCCGCAACAAAAGCTACTACCCCTTTACCCAGTAAGGTAAGGACGGGTACTAATCCTTTTAGGGCTGTTCCTAATTTAGCTACTAATGGTACAGCAAAACCTATTCCCTTTCCTAACATAGCAAATGCCGTTATTATCGGCTTCAGAGCTAACATTAAAGCACCTAAGATGGTTAACACCACTCCTAAAATTGCTCCGAAATGAACCAGTATTTTAGTTAATTTAGGATGAGCTTCCATCCACTCATTAACAGCTAAGATAGCTCCCCTTACTTTTTGAATAACGGTAATTAAAGTAGGAATTAAATGTTCACCGATAGTTATAGCGACAGCACTAACGGCTGACTTTAAAAGAATCCATTGATAACTTAAAGACTTTAACTGTTCTTCAGCTACTCTGGCTGCTTCTCCCATACCTGCTGAAGCTCCTAATAACTTTTCCTCTAATTCGGTTATAGATTCATAAGCCTTTTTACCTGAATCATCCACCGATAACAAAGCAGTAACCACAGGACCCGCTCTCTTTCCGAATATATCCATTACCTGTGCCGATGATATACCTGCATCATCTAATTTTCTCAAAACTTCCGTTAAAGAATTAGCTTTTATATCGATATCTTTGTATTGCATTCCCAAATCTTCTAAGACGGTATTTAACTTTTCGGTAGGCGACATCAATTCAGCAAATACCCTCCTTAAAGCCGTACCGGCCATCGATGCAGGAAATCCTAAATCATAAATTCTACCTAATAGAGCTGCTGTTTGCTCCAGAGATTGATTTGTAGCATTAGCAACGGGAGCTACATAAGACATTGAATCTTTCAACTTTCCGATGGTGGCTGCTGAATTGCCAATCGTCATGGCAAATACATCTGCCACTCTTTGTGCTTCGGTAGTCTGTAATCCAAACGCTCGAATAGTAGCCGTCAAAGTTTCAGTAGAGGTAGTCAAATCTGCTTGAGTAGCAGCTGCTAAATTTAAAAACGGCTGTAACTCTTGAAGCGACATCGTAGCAGGGTCAAAACCCTTTGAAGCTAAGTCATACATAGCATCAGCAGCTTGGGTAGCTGAAAAGACAGTTGTCTCACCGAGAGTTTTAGCCATCTCTTTCATCTGGCCAGTCGCTGCCTTTAATTTCTCCCCAGATTTTCCAGTAACAGCAGCCGCATTTATAATAGCTTTCTCAAATTTAGCAGCTTCTTTAACGGCCATACCGAAACCCGCAACGATAGCAGCTCCCACTACGGTAAAGGCAGTTCCCATCCTTCTAATGGTAGCTGCATTCTTAGTAGCAAAACCCTGAATAGAGCCACCGGCAGAAGCTAATCCTCTTTGAAGGTCAGCTATATTAGCTCCGACTTTAACCATTAAAGAAGAAAATTCATACATCTACTTACTCCTTTTCAAAATCCTCTTTGCTAATCTTACTATACTTAAGCTTAAATTTTTTCAATCCGTCTGTCTGAGCAGGTATCGGATTTTTATCTCTATTTAATTCATACTGCATAGCTGAAAATATTGCTACATTAAGCGTAAAATCAAAAACCGATAAATTTAAGACATCACTTGGCAAAACCTTAAAATGTTCTGCCAAGTAGTAAATAATCTTTAAAAGGTCACGGTCCTCAAAGAACCCCTCCCATTTCTCTAAATTCATACAGGCAACCTACCCGTAATCATGTCGATAAGTAATGCCTGTTCTTCCTGAGAAAGTTCGCCATAAACAATGTGAGTCTTAGCTTTTTCTTCATCATACTTGAGAATCACAGGAGGACTAATTATGCCTTTATCTATGCTAATAGATAAAAACTTTTCAAACATTTCCAACGCCTTTTTTAATTCTTCTTGGTTGTCACTCTGAACACCCTGCTGAATTTCCTGAATAAATTTAAAAAATTCATTTGGAATATCTGTTAATCCTCCCTCAATGTAGTCCTTAATAGTGAGCACTTTAATCTCAAAAATAGCACCTGAAGTCGGAAGTGTTACCTTGTGGGTTTTACCTCTTAACCTTCGATACTCCTCTACACTCGACACCTTTTTTTGCTCCTCACCAGACATAATTAACCCTCCTTGTGATTCTTAGTTTTTAATTTTAAGCAGTAACATCTTGAATACTGCCGTATTCTTTACCTGCATCTAATGATGTATCAGGCAATACTCTAAAGGTTACTGGAATTACGGTTAATGCATCCTTTTGATGCACCATTTCGCCGACTTCCCAAACAACCGCTTTATGCACAGAAAAGATTCTGTCAAACCCTTCGGGTGACTTTCCTCTAAACTCAAGTGCGTGTTCGTTAACATCTGGATTCATACCCCAAGAAAGTGTGCGAGTACCTCCACCTGTTACTACGCTTTCAGTTTGTTCCCAAACTATTTTCAGATTAGCCAAAGTGGCCTCTGCGAGCTGTGTCCTTACTTCAAAGGACTCTCTAATTTTGTGAATACCAATTGGTGCATAACTCTGGTCTACTTCTTTGTCCATCTTGTCAGATGTCATAATCAAAGTAACACCACCAGAGGTATAGCCAATACTTGTACCGTCCACTTTAAGGACGCCAACGCCAATCAGTACATTTTCGCTTGTATAATCAGCCATTTAGTTTCCCTCCTTTTAACATTTACATCCGTCTACGGGTGGGCAATCCACTGTTTCCAGTTATTGCATCAACCCTGACTGTTACCATGAACCTTAAAGCCTTCTCGAAACTTTTTAAATCCTTATTCCAACTTGTCGATATGATAGCTCCTGCATACGAACAATTATATGCGTGAACCTTACCATCCTCGGTCAAATCAGAACCCTCCAATAACAGAATTATTCGTTCTGCCATATCTTCAATATTCAAATCATCAGTTCTATCATAAACTCTCACTATGAGAGGTACTGTTCTTATTTGCGAAGTAAAATCTTGATTAGGGAAGTCCGTTTGAAGATAATAGATTACAAGTTTATTCCACTCTCCATCGGGAGCAAAAGCCCTTCTGATAGTTTCATTTTCGTCATTGTGACCTGCAAACCTGCAAAGGTCTGAATCATTTGCTAAAATATCATCTAACGCTTTATAAAGGTATTTCATAACTATACCGCCTTAACTGCTAATACTAATTGAGCCTTAAAATATCCCAAGGCCTGTTTCCCTACCTCCATCAAAGCAGGATAAAGAAAACCGCCATCTGGTAATGCTTCGATATGTGGAGCATACGGAACATCCGTTCCAATTACCGCAACCACTTCAGCAAAACCCTTCCACCCCGCCTTAGTCTGGATAGACCGCCTTAAATTACCCGTCTTAACGTGCCTCCCGTGCCCGTGCATACCCGAAATGTTTTCTTTCGCTCGAGCTTCTATTATATTACCTGACCGTTTCATCCCATCAAGAGCCATACCTCTAACTGCTTCATTAAGTAACTTAAATTTCATTACAGTTTTCGATACGCCCTCAATCGAAATATCAACTCTCATCTATCTTTCTCCCGTCATACTTAGCAAGATAACACTCAAGATGATGAATATCTTTAAATCTGACCTTCTTGTTTAATTTAATTACAGTAAAGAAATTGCCATCCTTATCTTCTAATCTATCACTAACCTGAATATCAACATCCGTACTAATAGCCATCTTCTCAGTAACAGTATATTGGTCACCGGTTAAACCTATCTGAAACATCTGTCCTCTATTAGCTGCATAAATTCGACACGGTACTTCCCAAGAGAGTTTAGTCCAAGTCTTTTTACTACCACCGAATCCATCTTTCTGTTTTGTTTCACGATAGATAGTAATAAGATTATCGTAAAATTTTAATAACTCATTTTGCGGCATAAGTCACAGCTTCCCTGTATTGGTCTACTATTAAATCTAACTCATCATCCCCTAATATCTTATTTCCTTTACTATCTGTTTTTAATTTGTAGCTGTAATCTCCGATTTTCTCACTCTCAAATTTATTTGAAAATGAACCATCATTGATTAGCTTCTGTATCAATCTTCCCTGAAGATATTTAATAGGGTCTGGTACAGCAGACCAACCCCAAATACCAAAGACTCCAATATTATAAATACCCTCGGGAAAACTATAAACTCTTAATCTTAGAGTGGTTGCTGAAGTAGAATAAAAATCCCAAGTGATAAACTTTTTCTTAGCTGTAAATTCAGTTGCCAAGTAATCAGTATATTCAGTTGACGAGGAGTAAATACGAACCTTCTCTAAAGTAATTAACCTCTTTGGTAAGAATATTGTCTCTTTATCATTACCCGATACCTTCTTTTCAACATAACTTCCGACAGAGCCTTCCTGCTCAAAATCCTGACCGCAGAGATTGTCAATAAGAGTCTTAGTCATATCTTGAAGTATCTCAATATAGCTTGAGTCCTCATTGATATTATAAGGCTCTTGTGATAATTCTAATTGTGTGATATATAAATCTGCCATATTACACCCCTCTTATAAATCTCTAACCTTAACATAAATCATATCCTCGTAAATATGCCCGCCTGAAGTAGTTGACTTAAAAATTACTTTATATACTGAGCCATCTGTACCACCTTCTACAATCTGGGCTACCTGATTATCAGTTATTACCGGGCTACCTACTGCAGTTAAACCACTTGGGCTGATAGTAACCACACAAGTTGAGATTGTTTCATCTTCCTCGAGGTCAGGCTCAATATATTTTAGCCCTATCGCAAATTTCTCGTTAGGACTTTTTTCTACTCTAAATACTCCACCCATAATTGCACCTCATCTTACTATTACTGTTTTTATTCTTCCTCTATTTTCTACTCCAAAAACTCTATCTTTAGCTTCAACGGTAAAAATTTCTTCCCTTACTATCTTCTCAACTTCAAATATCCTATCTCTTTCGGGAGTGTAGATTCTTTCTCTTGGTATGACTGTAAATTCAATGGGAGAAAGTATCCAACTAACTCGCCAGAGATAAGTATATTCTGCTATCGTTACCGTATCGAAAGCAGATAGCAATAATACCTTCTGTAATATATTATACTCCGAAATTGCCAGACTATCAAAGACAATAAACCCTATCTCTAAATCAAGAGTTACGGCTTCTGCGATAGATACTGAATCATAAACCGATAATATAAAGTCTAATTCAACATTTTCAGCTAAAGAAATGCTATCAAATACATTAAGGGATAAGGTAATATCTGGTAAAACTAATGTAACGGACTCCTCAACCAGTACATTTGAGACCAATGCTCCAGTAAGGCCGACATCATCCCCGACATCAACTTCCGTTGATATAGCTGTGGTAAAGTATTCTGCTATGGTTATAGTTTCATAAATGCCTAATTCAACTACTATATCCCAAACATTGACATATTCAGTTATTGTTACCGCATCATAAACATTAACGCCTATTCCTACGGCCTGAACATCTAATGATACATATTCTTCAATGGTAACATTAGATACCAGAGCACCTGTCAAACCTACATCATCGCCTACATCAGCTTCCCAAAGCAAATAAGAGCTATAATATTCTGTTATCGATATAGTTTCAAATATTCCCAACTCAATAACTATATCCCAGACATTGACATATTCAGTTAAAGTTAAAGTATCAAAAACGGATGTATAAAGCTCTGTAAGTACCGGCTCAATGTTTTCGGTAATAGCAATCTCATCATAGATGGATAGCTCCACTATGATATCGTGCATTATTACTGCTTCAGTTATAGCGATATCCTCAAATACAGAATAATTAAGAACATCGAGATAAATATCTAAATTTTCTACTATGCTAATATCTTCATAGGCCGATAACTCAACTACAATGTCGTGCATTGTAATAGCTTCTGTAATAACTATCTCATCATAAACAGATATAATAAGATTACCGAGAGAGATTTCAGCATCTTCAACTATCGTAGCTTCATCATAAACATTTATAAATAATTCAGTTAAACTTATATTTACAAATTCTGTGATGCTCGGCTCATCAGTAACTATTCCAACCTCCACCACCAAATCTAAGACCGAAGCACTCTCGGTTATAGTTAAAGTTTCAAAGACAAGCTTATTAAGAACATCAAGATATAATTCAAAATTTTCTGTTATAGTTAATTCATCATATAAACTGATAAATAATTCTGGAATTGATATCTCAAGATTTTCAACTACCGATATATCTTCATAGACATCAACATAGGCATCTGTCAGAGATACAGTAATATCCTCAATTATCGTAATATCTTCTGATACAATGCCTACCTCAATTACTAAATCAAGAATAGAAACTGACTCAGTAATGGTTACCAAATCAAATAGTGAAATATGTAATTCTGTTAGGTAATTCTGTAAGTCCTCAAGTATTCCGATATCTTCATAAAGAAAAGTATTTAGCTCTGGAAGAAGTATATCTAAATTTTCAACGATAGTAACTTCATCATAAATAGAAAGCTCAACTACTATATCGTGCATAGTAATCGCTTCTGTGATAGTCACCTCATCATAAACGGAAAGAATAATATCATCTAAGCTGATACTATCTTCTTCAACTATCGTGACTTCATCATAAACAGAAAGAAATAACTCTGTAATATTTAGAGTAGGTACTTCTGTTATCGTTACTTCATCATAAGAATTAACCTCAACCACCAAGTCAAGGATTGATACCCACTCGGTAACAGTTACTTCCTCATAGACTAATTTATTCAAAACATCAAGGTATATATCTAAATTCTCTGTAATACTAAGCAAGTCATAAACATCTATGTATAAGGTAGTTATAGAAATATCTAAATTTTCTATGATGGTAACATCTTCATATAATATTCCAATATCAATTACTATATCTAATAACGATACGCTTTCTGTTATAGTAATATCTTCGTAAAGAGAGAGATTTAATTCTGGAAGAAGTATCTCAAAGTTTTCTGTTATCGAGGTTATATCTTCGTAGAGGTCTATAAATAATTCTGTGATAACTGGCTCAATATTTTCAACGATAGTTATTTCTTCATAAATACTTAACTCGACAATTATATCGTGGATGTTAATGTATTCAGTAACGGTTACCTCATCATAGATGCTGATATTCAATACATCAAGGTAGATGTCTATGTTCTCGCTTATCGAAGTTATTTCTTCATAGATGTTTAACGGTAAGGCCTCAACCAAAATGGTTACATCTTCCTCGATGGTTACCGTATCAAAGACGATACCTACCTCAACAACCAAGTCGAGTATTGAGATAGATTCGGTGATGGTTACCTCATCAAAATTGCTAATATGTAATTCTGTGATAACTGGCGTGATATCCTCTGTAATCGCCAGTATCTCCTCATATAGCGATATATGTAATTCAGTAAGGTATAGGCCTATGTTCTCGGTTATGCTTGTTATTTCCTCAAATAGCGAGAAATTAAGCACATCTAAGTAGATATCAAGGTTTTCTTCTATCGTGATATCCTCATAGATAGATAACTCAACGACTATATCGTGGATGGTAATATCCTCAACTATTGTTACTTCCTCGTAAGGACTTATATTGAGGACATCGATGTTTATAGATAGATTTTCCTCTATCGAAACATCCTCAAAGACTGGCCCTACCTCAACAATAATATCAAGGATAGATACTGATTCAGTAATCGAAGTTATCTCATCATAGATAGAGGTAAATAGCACATCAATAGACGGCTCGATATCTTCTGTTATCGATGGAGAGTCATTAACCTCAACATTAAGAGCATCGAGATAAAGAGATACCCACTCCGTAATAGAGGTAATCTCATCATAAACACTTGGCTCGGGAGCTTCCGATATCGCATATTCAAAGTCCTCTGATATGGATGGGGAATCATAAACATCAACAAGCACAAGAGTACTTTCATAACAGCCCATTTCTGGATTAGAGTTAGATGGTACGGGCCTTGAGTTCTCATCTATATCGTCAGATGGCGCACCCGTAGTTGTTCCTGCTTGTAAGCAGGGCGAGTCATCAGCCAAGCTATAATCGTCACCAGAAGCGTTTTTAAATTTAGGGTCAGAATCTATATTTCCATTTGAGCCAGACTGGTCATCCATACCATTGTAATTACTTGATGAAGCTCCATAAACGCAAGTATAAGTAACAGTCGGGTCGGGATGTAGGAATCCAGTAACAGTAATTCCATATTGACAGCCATAACAAATAGTATTCGTAATGTCAAGGTTGTCACCTGTGGTCATAGTGATATAAATATTTGAACTGCTACTTCCATTATCAGCAAAAGTACAGTTAAATATTTTTGAATCACCATCAGTATTAGTAAGGTCAACACCGTGTTCGCCATTTTCATAACCGAGACAATTAACGATATGAAATTCAGCAGAATTACCACTATCAGACTCTAATCCTATTCCTCCATTACCATAAAATTTACATCTATTAAAATCATTTTCATCATCCGAACCCGAACTATAAGCTCTTGCTCCTTCATCAGTATTAGAGTAAAAACCGCAATCATTCCAAGTAAGAACACATCCATTACCACCGCTACTATGGTCATAGCCGTGAGTAGAGTTGGAATAGAAATTACAATCCTCCCAAGTGATAGTAGAACTACCAGTAACACCGTCACCATAAATATACATACCAACATAACAACTTGAAGCAGACCATCCAGTAAAAGTAATTGTTCCCTCTATTCCATTATCGAGAGAGAAGCCCTTACAGTTACTATTGGTATCACAATTAGTGATAGTTATATAATTAGCGGTGATAGAGTCGCCTGAAGTTGTATCGATAGAATCAAGTAATAATCCGACAAATAAATCATCTATATCAACATAAGTTAAAGTAGCTGCTAAGCTGTTCGTTCCCTGAAGCCAAAGAGTACATTGTCCATCAGTACCATTAAAAGCAATATGACTTCCAGAAGTACCGGGCATACTTACAGTACCCTGAAACCTCATCCTCATTTCATTAGTGCCGTTACCAGTCAAAGTATAAGTTTTACCTGCTGTGAAGGTAACCGATGAGCTGCTATCAAAGAAGAAATCATCACCATTAGTAGTACCATCAAATTCACAATCTTCAGAAAATACATAAGTACCACTAAAAGTTTTATCGTTATTTATCTGCATGGTGATATACTCAAAAGTGATAGTTCCTGAGCCTTCCGTAAAAGTACCAGAGTTAATCATCCAAGACCAATTAGATGCTCCTACTGAACCAGTAAAGGTAACATCTGGATTACTACCGCTTAAGGTTATAGTTCCACCTGCATTATCTATCGAACCGCTATCTTTGATAGTCCAAGTCTGGTTAGCAGTAAGAGTTATCGTAGAATTATTATCGAGAGTATTAAAAGTAGCACCAGTACCATCAACCGTCATAGCGTGTTCAACAATAGCTGCCATATCTACTGTCGGAATACCATTATCCCAGTTGTCAGCATCGTTCCAATCCCCAGTAGCTATTGTAGTAGTGGTAAGTGAATCTCTTACCCTAACCCACTCTGTTATTGATGGAGCATCATTAACACTTATTTGAAGAACTACATCAACATCAATATTTTCAGTTATCGAAGTAATTTCTTCGTAGAGTGAAATATTTAAGACATCGAGATAGGTTTCAATATTTTCTGTGATAGATGTTATTTCCTCATAAACATCTATCGGCAAAGCACCGAGCAAAATAGTAACATCTTCCTCTATTGATACATCTTGAACTATAATCCCTAACTCAACAACAATATCAAGAATAGATACACTCTCCGTTATCGTTATCTCATCATAAGGGATGATATTTAATTCAGTAATTAGAAGATTAATGTTTTCTTCTATTGATACATCTTCATAGACTAAGAAATCAATAGTCAAATCTAATAGCTCAATATACTCCGTTATCGAAGTAATATCTTCGTAAATATCAATATTCAATTCGGGAATTAAGATATCAAAATTTTCCGTTATCGAGGTGATTTCTTCATAAACCGAGATATTTAATGCACCAATACTTATATCAATATTTTCTTCAATAGATGGCGACTCAAATACTATACCTACCTCAACCACTATATCGAGGATAGATACGCTTTCCGTTATACTGGTAATTTCCTCATAAACAGAAAAATTCAAAACATCTAAATTGATATCTATATTTTCCGTTATACTTGGTTCTTCATAGACATCAACATTAGATTCATCAAGGCCATCAAACTCCGTATATTCTGTAATACTCGGGGAATCAAAAGACAAGAAAGCAAGGGTACTCTGTTCCTCATAACAACCCATATCACAATTAGTACCCGCAGGCATAGGTCGAGTGTTCCCGTCTATATCTTCACTGGGAGCACCTGTATTAGTACCAGTTCCGATACAAGGGCTATCTGAATCTAAGCTATAATCATCTGCCCCTGCATCAGCGAACTTAGGGTCAGCAGATATATTACCATTACTCCCTGTCTGGTCTGCTGTTCCAAAATAATTAGAGGTTACTGCTCCATAAACATTACTATAAGAAACATTTAAAGTTCCGCTATCATCAAAAACCCTGATACAATAATTACCTCCTTCAACGATAGTATTTTTAATATTAGTAGTATCGCCAGAGTGCATATCAAGATATAAATTTTCTTCTCCTGCTGCTGCATCGGCAAAGGTACAGTTAGTAATATTATGAGTAGTAATCCTTCTGGCCCAAGCATTCTCACTTGTATTTTCATAAACCAATAGATTTGTCCAAGTAACAGTACTATCCCAATCTATATCATTATGGAAAATTCCATCACCGTTACCATAAATTTTACACCTTTCTAATGTATATCCTGTATCATGGCCATTTCGAGGATATACACCTGCAGTAGTATTGCTATATACTTCGCAATCGGTTAGAGTAAATCCAAAGTCTGCTCCTGCTGTACTGGATACATAAATTCCATAACTTGAGTTACTGTAAAATTTACAATTCTGGAAAGTAAGAGTAGCACCCGCTTGGGTGGTAGTCATATTTAAGCCATTGACACAATTTTTAAATTCACTATTAGTGATGGTATGAGTTCCATTATAAGTAACTCCGTGTAATGAGTGACAATCATCATAAATTAAATAATCAATAGTAACCGTTCCGCTCGTATTACCAATATAAATTCTTCCAGTCTGGGAATATGAACCACTATTGATAGTTATTTCATTTCCTAAAGAACCGTTAATAGTTAAATCATCAGTAAATCCAAGAGAAACTATATCACTATCAACTGAATTATAAATTTTAAAGGTTTTTCCTGCTGCAAAGGTACAGGCAGACTGCATATAGTAAGTACCTCCACCAAGAAAATCCCATTCACAATCTTGGTCAAATAAAAAATTACCTCTATCAAATCTTTGAGTACCTGCGGGAGCGTTTTCAAAAATAACATTTTCAAAGTGAACATCTACTCCGTCTGGCGCACCAAAATCACCATTAACCCGATACCAAGCATCAAAAGTGTGCCATCGCCATTTAGTTGTTCCTGTTTTAGCTTTAAAGGTTAGGTCGGTAGCAGAATATCCATCAAGCCAACAAGTAGAAGCAATTTCTATCCATCCTGCATCATCAACAGTAACTATCCTATCATTAGCATCAAAAGTAGCATCTTCACCAATATATAAAGTAGCAAAAGCTATATCTTGGTCTATGGTAACAGCAACATTGATACCTACTGCAAGGCCCGTAGCCGGTGCTCCATTATCCCAAGTTCCACCTGTACTCCAATTACCAGTAGTTGTAGCAACCGTATCACAATATCGATAACATCCCATCGCAGGCGCACATCTGGTATTACCATCAATATCATCTGAAGGCATACTTGCTGAATCACCAGTTCTACCGCAAGGACTATTCCACTCAAGAGAATAATCATCCCCACCTTCATTGGTAAATAATGGGTCAACAGCAATATTTCCATTTGAGCCTGTGGGGTCAGTCATACCATTGTAGTTTGATGTAGTGCCACCATAAACATCGGTATAAGTAACGGTAGGGTCAGTTGAGCCAGTAGAGTCGATACAATATTTTCCTTTATAAAATATACAATTAGTTATAGCAAAAGCTAAGGCCGCATTAACTCGAATATTACCGTAGGATGATGCTCCATCTGCTCCAGTACAGTTAACCATATCACCAGTAGCTTGAGCAATAGTTCCTATATAATAATTGTAATAAGTATTTTCATAACTCAAGCAGTTCTCAAGATTAACAACATTTGAATTACTAAAATACATACCCGAAGTAGTACCACTACGAGATTCACATCTATTTAAAACAGCAGTAACATCAGCATCATTTATATCAAAGTTTTCAGTAGTATTAGAGTAAGAATCACAATCATTGAAGGTAATAGTTCCTGCTCCACCTGCTACCTTCTGTCCTTCTGAACCATTAGAATAAGTAACTACTCTTGTATATGTACTTGTTCCACCTGCAAGAACGGTAGTGCTTATTCCTACTGTATTAACATTGAAAACTGAAACATCTTCAAAGGTAAGTTCACCAGTATCTATACTCTGGATTGTCATACCTACGCCATCACTATCGACATATTTAATAGAGGCCGACAATCCTGCATTACCGATAATTAAAAGCCTACCGCCTGCTTCACCTCCATCATCAAGGTTAATTTCTGTTCCACTTCCACCCTCCATAGTAAGAGTACAGGTTGTTCTAAAATCTAAAGCAAAATAAGGAGTAGGAGTAGCAGTACTATAAATCTCATAAGTTTTATTAGCCGCAAAAGTAACGGGTGTAATAAATCGAATATAATTACCGTAAACCGTTCCATAAAAAGTCATATCCTCATCAAAGAAGTATGAACCTGCATTTAATCCAGTATAAGAACCATCATCACAATAAAGAGTTCCATTTTCAAAGTGATGCTCACCTGTACCATCCGTCCAAGTTCCACCATCAGTAAGCTCCCAACTCCATTTAGTAACTCCTGATGAAGCCTTAAAGGTAATATTATTATCATCAGTTACTATCGAGCCACCTGCATTATCTATATTTCCACCATCTTTAATTGTAATCGTGGCCGTAGCTGTCAAGGTTATTGAGGAATTATTATCAAGCTCATTGAAGGTTGCGCCTGTTCCGTCTATCGTCATAGCGTGTTCGACAACTGCCTTCATATTAACGGTAGGTACTCCGTTATTCCAATTTGTAGCGGTATTCCAATCTCCTGCTGCTATCGTGGTTGTAGTTAGGGAGTCAGTAACTACTTCATCTTCAGTAATAGTTATCTCATCAAAAACACTAACCTGAGTAATAGGCTCATCTATGGTAACATCTTCAATAATACTTGTTATCTCGTCATAGACGGATAGCTCTGCTATGGTCTGTTCCTCATAGCATCCCATATCTGGATTAGAACCTACTGGCATTGGTCTGGTTTCTTCGTCAATATCGTCTGTCGGTGCACCAGTAGAAGTACCCGCATTGATACAAGGTGAATCAACATCGAGACTATAATCGTCTGAACCTGCATTTACGAAGGATGGGTCTTGTGAGATACAACCATTAGTACCAGTAGGGTCGGTCATACCTTGATAATTATCTTGCGAAGCTCCGTAGCAGTTTGTATAAGTAACAACGGGGTCATCAACTCCATCACTATAAATTCCGTAATAACCTCCGTAAGAAACGGTATTAGTAATCGGCATTACAAATCCACTTCTTAAATTTATCCTTATATTAGCATCATTATTTGAACCTGCATCATTATCAGCCACAGTACAGTTAAAGATTTTACTCCCCGAACCTGTGTCATAAATGTAAAGGCCTTCTTCATTATTTTCATAAATTAAGCAGTTAACGAAAGTAAATATTGGAGCACCTTGGTCGCCCGTTCCGTAATTACGGACACCTTTAGCATTATCATAAATCTTACATCTGTTAAAATTAACCGTATCAGAATTTCCGTAAGGTGCGGGTTCGGCTCCTTGGTCTGTATTAGAGTAGATTTCACAATCATTAAAATTCCAAGTAGCACCACTATAATCAGCACCAGAAATCCAAACACCCTCATTAGTATTAGAGTAAAATTTACAATCAGCCAAAGTATAAGTATTACCAGTACCTGATGAAGTACTCCAATATATTCCATATGAGTTTGAATATGAACTTACTCGAGTAAGAGTAAAACTTCCCGAACAGCTATTTACAAAATAAATACCATATGAAGCAGAACAACTTGATACAGTAGAGTCCTCAAGAGTAACACTATCGCTGGCTGTATCTACTCCGTCATAGTAGAAACCTCGATAGCAATCAACCATATCAACCCATTGAACGGTAGCAGCTAAACTACCTGAACCGAAGAACTTGATACCGCCTTTCTCGCTCCTTCCATCAAAAGTAATGTGACTTCCAGATGTACCTATTACATTAACAGTACCACCAAACATTAAATAACCGATATTTGTTCCGTCGCTTATGTAATAAGTCTTTCCTGCTGTGAAATTAAAAGTAGCACCCGGTACAAGATAGAAATAATTATCAGCAGTTGGTATTTCAAAAGTACAAGTTTCAGAGAAGTTTACAGTACCTCCTGATTTTCCGCACCAGAAATCATCACCAATTAAAGTAGCATATTTGAAGGTAATAGTTCCCGTTCCAAAATCAAGAGCTTCAGGCGAGCCGTTATCTAAATTCCAAGTGAAGTTTGAAGAACCTACTGAGGCAGTAAAGGTAACATCGGGGTCATTATCATCTGTATCTATCTCACCGCCAGTACAGTCTATCGAGCCTCCATCAGCAATAGTGATAGTACAGTTAGCAGTTATAGTAACAGTAGCATTTATATCTGCCGTTTTGAAGGTAGCACCAGAAGCACCGATAGACATAGCGTGGTCAACCACGCAATCTTGGTCTACCGTTGGTACTCCGTTATCCCAATTATCGGCATCATTCCAATCGCCTGCTGATATGGTCTTGGTTACCGAAGCGTCACGGAGCCGACACCACTCGGTAATACTCGGACTCTCATAGACATCAATGTTCCAATCAGCCATTTACTCCCCCAAAGTTTATTCTCTATCAAAAAATTCTTCTATCTCTTGGTCTGTTAAATCTCTGCCTCTGGGGAATGTATTGCATTTTTTACTCTTTAATGTGGCCTCATCTATCGGTAGCTGAGCTTTGGGTACTCCTGAAAAGTTACATTCTATAAAGTCTGTATCATCGTCAATTTCAGCTAAGTGCATATTTATAGCGAAAGAAAAATTACACCTCTTAAATTTACAACCTCTAAGTACCGTTCCCTTAAAGTCACAGAACGAATAATTAGTAGATTGCATACCTCCTACTTTCACCTTTGAAGCATCATATTCACCGGGCCAGATAGTTTTATACTGCAAGCTGTGGCCTGATTTATTCTTGGTAAAATCAAGCTCCATCTGCATTGTTTTTTCTGGCCTTACTAAATCGTTAATCTCCTTCTGTGTTTTAAACTTTTGCATTTTGACCTCCTTACCATCCCGCTACCTGCACGATACAAATACCCTTCTGCTCGGCTACCTCAAAATTGATAGGCATATCAACCCCAAAGTTTTCAGTTGCCGTAATACTTTCAAATATACTTAAATCTACATCGCCCTCTGCTGTCACTACTATGGTTTCATCTTCAACTGCTGATATATTTTCAAATACGCTGATATGAAGCTCTGTAATAACTTCTGATGTATTTTCAGTTATTCCTACACCCTCAAAGACATTTATGTTAAGGGTAGGAATTACTGCCTCAATATTCTCCTGAATAGTAGCTTCGTCAAATACATCAACACCAGTTGCCAATCCATCAAAAGTAACATCCTCAACAACAGTTGATTCATCATAGAGGTTAATATTGAGAACATCAAGGACACTCTCTATATTCTCGACTATGGCTATTTCTTCAAAGATGCTTGTAAATAACTCGGTGATATAAGTCTGATAATCCTCTGTAATCCCAACGGAGTCGAATACAGATAGCTCCACGACAATATCGTGCATAATGACCGCTTCTGTAATCGTTATATCTTCGCCAATGTCTATATGGAGGGCATCTAAAACGACCGTCACAGCCTCAATACAGGTCATTTCCTCATACAGCAGAGGTATATCTATGACAATATCGTGCATTGTGATATTCTCAACGATAGTTGCCTCATCAAATACGGATAATAGCAAGATAGGAAGTACTATCTCAACATTTTCAGTTATTGAGGTAATTTCCTCATAGACATCAATAGCAGGTGCGCCAGTACTTATAGTCTCATCCTCAACTATCGTTACCTCATCAAAGGTACTAAGATTTAGAACATCGAGATATAGCGAGATATTTTCCTCAATCGAAACTGGCTGATTAACCTCTACTCCACCCGTAGTAGTCTGCATATCCTCGACCACATCAGTAATTGGAGTTACCTCATCATAGACCGATAAATGTAATACATCTAAATAAGTATCAACATCTTCTTCGATAGTGATATCTTCATAAATCAAAAAGTCAATCTCTAAGTCAAGGATAGATACCGACTCTGTGATACTTAGAATCTCATCATATACGCTGACATAGAGTTCGGTAATTACTGGAGTAACATCTTCAGTAATAGATAAAATTTCTTCATAGACATCAACAGATGGCGCACTAAACAGCCAATCGTAATCCTCCTCAATAGTAACTTCATCATAGACTAAGAAGTCAATCTCCAAATCAAGCAGTTCAACATTCTCGGTAATACTTGTAATATCGTCATAAACCGAAGTATGAAGAACATCAAGATTTATAGTAATATTTTCCTCGATACTAACTTCCTCATACATCAGAAAATCTATTTCCAAATCAAGCAGACTTACAGATTCAGTAATAGATAATATCTCATCATATACCGATACATAAAGCTCAGTTATGACGGGAGTAATATCTTCCGTTATTGATAAAATTTCCTCGTAAGGAGTAATATTAAGTGCAGTTATTAACGGAGTAAAATCCTCGGTGATAGATAAGATTTCATCATAAACAGAAACATTAAGGACATCAAGTACGGCCTGAATATCCTCTGTTATGCTTGTAATCTCATCATAAACATTTATGGATGAAGGAATATCTAAAGTGATATCCTCCGTTATCGATAAAATTTCCTCATATACAAGAGGAAGATTTATATCAGGAGTTACAGTATCATATTGAAAGTCCTCTGTGATACTCGTAATTTCTTCATAAACCAAAAAGTTTTGAGAGTCTAAATAAGCATCTGTCCACTCGCTTATCGAAGTGATATCGTCATAGACATCAACATTAAGGACATCAAGAGATACAACCAGACCAGTTGTATCATCAATACTTATATCGTCATCAACTACTCCTACTTCCACCACTAAATCAAGAATAGAAACTGATTCAGTAATACCAAGTATTTCATCATAAACACTAATATTAAGCACATCGAGAACGGGAGTAACATCCTCCGTTATACTTAATATTTCATCATATACATCAACACTCGAAGGAATATCAAGCTCAATATTTTCTGTTATAGAAAGTATTTCATCATAAACATCTACTGGGGAAGGAATATCAAAAGTTACATCTTCAGTTATTGAAGTTATACTCTCATAGAGAGTACCGCCATCACCTAAGTTGATATCATTTACTGCAGAGGTTACTTCAGCAGTATAATCATAAGTACCAAAAGCCGTTCCTTCATAATAGCACCGAAAATAATATGTAGTACCATCGCTTGCATTACTATTAAGCTCAACACAAAAACAATGTTCGGTATAATTGCTTCCCGTATGAGTAAATTTAGCTGATTCATCTGATACATCTACGGAATATCCGTTCATCCAAGTTTCTGATTGTGAGCCTAATTTCTGGGTTGATACATTTTGAGCTTCCGTGATAGTACCGGCTACTATATTGGCAGGATTAGTAGAGCCATCAGTTGTTACCTGAAATTCCTCACCTGAAAAAGCACCAGTAGCACTACCATAAACTCTTGCGTGAATATTCCTATAATCATTACCCGAAGTTTCTCTTGCCTGAAATCGTAAAATAAAACCTGTATCTTTAGCTTGATTTAATCTTGCGCTATCTATCGTATAAGTATTATCATCTGGGTCAGCGTTGCTATCATCTGAGTGTCCGTAGTGAGACTGTACCATTACTGGGTCACCACCGACAAAGTAAGGCGGTATCGGTAAGTTATGCTCTCTAAACCACCAACATAAGTGAATAAATTTAGGTACCCGTTTTAATCTGTTATGTACTCTTAGAAATAAATTCATTTCTCTTATCCCTCACTCGTCTTATCATACCCTTTTTACTTCCCACAATACACTCAAATTCTAAATTGCACCAAGCATTACAGACTTCAGGCGTAGGATAAACAGCACAATGATATGGCTTATCTCGCCTGTCATTGCCAAGATGCAATCGACACTCCCCTTTATCCCGTAACAACATCGCACAATTACCGCAACAATACAATCTGGATTCCCGAGGACAAGTATCACATCCTTTAACTTTAATCCAGACATCACCCTCCTCATAGACATTTAAGAAAGCTATCGGAGTCGGGTCCTCACAACTTAATACTACTGCTTTCTCTTTGGTTATCATTATTCCTCCTATCCGCTATAAGCACTTACAACTTCATCCCAAAGCTCTTGCTTGTCGTCCAATAGCTCGGGATTCTCAGTTTCAAGCCGTGATATCTCGATATCACAATTAGCTTCGTAATTAGTTTTACCTAATTGCTGTGCCCGGTACTTTTCGTGTAACCATTTTTGATAATAAGCTACTGTTTCTGGACTTGCCATAATCTACCTCCTAATATCTACTAAAACCTACTAATTTAGTATTCAGCCCTAAAATAAAACAAGGAGTCCACCAGTTTCCTGATAGACTCCTTAAACCAAATCCAAATGCCCCAAAAATATAAAAAACGGCTCGATGCATAACTGTCCTCCTTACGCACTTAGCCGTTTAATTCAGCTTCTCACAGGGCGTTCCCAAAATACCATATAGGTTACTTGGTTGCCTTTCCGCTGTCAGAATCAAACGATAATAATTAAGCTGCCATTATTGTTTCCTTACTATAATCACAACGGGCAATCCCGTTTCTTCGGTTAATTTCCACGCTACACTCATTATTCTATCACTAATAGCGGGGTCAGTCAAATGTAAAGTGGCTGCTACACCTTTCGGTGGTTTCTTGCCTTTACCGAAGATTTCTGACATCTTCACTCTATCTTCTACTCTTACACTTAATACTTCTGGTTGGTCGCCACTCATGGATACATCCTCCCTTGTTCATCAATATGCTTACAGAAGATAGAAGTATCACAAATAAAAGGATATTTCTTCTTCTGATGCTCGGGCCATCCTGCCCTCTCTAAATACTTACCTGACATCACTCTATCACACCAGAAAATATCTTCTGTTCCTGTCTTTGACTGGTATCTCTGCTGTTCTGGGTCAAACCAAGCGTGCCGAGGAGTCTCAAATACTCTCCTTACCACTACTGGCCCTGCCAGAGTATTCAATGTATAAACCTCTGACTCCTGATACATAAGCTTAATGATACTGCCGTGAATTAAAGTACAGCCCATCGGAATAGCATCTACTTCAACCTTATCCCCCATTTCCCAATCGTCATAGAAAGAATTACCTCTACCCCTAAATAACAATGGCTCTGGATGGCTACCCTTACAGTAATAAAGTCCGCTCATCACAGGAGTATCTTTCTTCCTCATATATTCAGTAAGTTTGATGAATGTATCGGGTGGTAAGCAAACATCGTGGTCTAAAAAGAATAACCACTCGTGGCCTTGCGACATAAAATACTCAACACATACATTTCTTGCATCAGCGACAGCGTGGCCTAATGGCGAATACTGGCTGAAATATTGGAACATATCACTATGACTCCAATTTACTGGGATTACCTGACCAAAACGGGCCATCATCCACTCTATTCTCACTAAACCCGTAGCCGGTACTGCGATAAGGATTCTTTTCTTCCAATCACCCCAATCGGCTGCCTTCGGGGCCTGCATATCTAATTTGGCTGTGGCTTCTTTATTCATCTTTACCCTCCTCTTTTTCTTCTGACTTATCTGGCTCTTTTGGAGTAATTTGAGGAGTCTTAATCTTCTCGGCTTCTTCCTCCGTCATCTTAGATAAAATTACTTCCATATTCCCATTTTCCCACCAAGCATTTCTTTCAATCCTCCAAGGTTTAGGCCTATAAATTGAATATAAGAATTGAGTAGGGTCAAAATAAGCCCAAGTAGCCTCATTACAAGGATTACAATGAGTAGGGTCTTGATAAAATCCGAAACTCCTGCCGTAAGGTGCTGATATCAATAGTTGTCCGTTTGGCTTTAATAGCCTCCACCACTCGTTCATCACATCTACAAAGTTCTTCGGGCAAATATGCTCGACTAAGTGGCTCGCTAATATCTGAATACAACACTCATCGGGTAAAGGATAAGGCACAAGCTCAACATCGTGGACTATCTCTACATTAGGTAATGGCCTGATATCTAACCCGATATAGCCTTCCTGCTTGTTAGAGCCACAGCCCATATCTAATTTTATGCCTTTATTTTCTTCGATTAGTTTGAGTAAATCTTGAGGTTTTGAGTAGTAGTCTTTTGCTTCAGGACAGTTACATTTGGTCATTTGGTTTTCCTCCTTTTGAACCTTAGCCTGTGGAGTTACCCACAGGCTAAAGCGTTATTTTAACTTAGCTGAAACGCAACTGATAAGTCGCATTTACATTCTGGTTTGAAGCCCATTGGCTTGTCGCATAGGTAGTACCACAAAGAATAGTACCGCCTGAAGTAGTATTTGCCAATGCTACATTCTTAATGGTGCAAGTATCGCCCATATCTGAACCTGCAAATTGGCAAGTACATTGTAAAGTTTTGGAAGCTACTGCTGAGTTAGAGGTAGTAACTCTATCCCCAGTCTCGCCCTCCAAAGAAGTAGCGGCTGCACCTGGCTCGGTACCAGTACCGAGTGCCATAGCACTAACCTGTTTGCTACCTGCAACAGCTCCGACACTACCAACAATGTAATCTTGGAAACCAAGATTAACAACTTGGTTACGCATCCAACCGCTGTCACCGACTACTCTGCCAGTCTCGGCATCTGTAATCTGCAGGCGCATAAACCCTTTAACTTTTACCATGTCTCCGTGCTTCATTATTCATGCCCTCCTGATTTTAGGCCCGAAGAAACTCACTAATACTATTATATCATAATAGTAATTAACTTGCTAACTTCTTTTTAACCGTTATCGATATGTCTTTAGTAGATAATCTGGTTGAACCATCTGTCAAAACAATAGCTCCTATGAAGTTACCGGGTGAGTCAAAATCACCCAACTGTACTGTGTATTTACAGGTACCCGCATTAGCGTCAACGATAGTACAGTCAGCATTAAGCTCATTTCTATAAGTGTCTGCGTGTGCTATCTGTAATTTTACTGTGTAGCCTGTTAATACTTGAGGAGTCTCACCATCGCTTTGATAGACGGTAAAGTTAATATCATATCCATAATCTCCTGCTCTAATATCCATCTTAATCCTCCACTATTACATCAACATCGTGACTTTCTTTGTTTAATTCTGCTGTTACTACTTCTGGAAGAAGGGTAACAGGTATATCTAAGTTCTGCATTTCAAATGTAGCATCAGGCATTTTCACCCTCCTTGTTTGTAATTAAATCTTCCACCATCTTTTGTCGCCTACGCTCATTTTCCATCAGCGTTCCATTTATAAAATCGTAAGTATATTTTGAGTGAAGTAACATTATATCTTTTCTATTTAACGCCTTATCCTTATCATCTAAAATTTTTGTAGCAAAGAGTAAATCCGTATCAGAACAATAAGCCGTTTTCCACCTTGACCACTCAAATCTACACCACCACTCTATCTTAGGATTAAACGGGAATCTCCCGTCAAATAATCCTACCTCATTAAATACTGCCCTGCGTATCAGAGTAAAGCATAAACCCGAGAACATATATTTTCCGTAAGGCGGTACTATCTTTGTCGCCTCTAACTTAGCTTCAATTACACCTATCTTATTATCGATAGTATAATTCCACATCTTGTCAAGCCACATCCTATCTCTAATTAGGATATGAGGGTCAACTATCAGTACCCAAGGATAACGGCCTGCCCGTATTCCCTGATTCAATGCTACTGCATTTCCTAAATTCCTATCATTAAGAATACAATGCTCGGCTTTCTCGGTTATCCAATTACGGGAAGCATCTTCAGAATTATTATCAACAATAATCAAGTTATAAGTGCCGTCAATGTTTTCTCTAATAGCTGCTACGCAGGCCTGTAAATAACTATCATTATTCCTATTGACAATAATAATATCGATAGCTTCCGCTACTCCCATTATATCACCCTTTTACAAAAGCTCCCATCCCCATTTTCTCACCCAACTTTTTATATTCTGGCCTGATACTCCTAAATATATTCATAGCATCAGTTACTTCTTTATTGGGATAATCGTGTAATACAATTATTCCTCCCTTAACCAACACTTGAGAATACTTAAGTATATCCAGTAAACATCCGTGAGTACAGTGGTCACCGTCAATAAATATAAATGATGTCTTGCCTATTGTCACAGTAGGAACATCATCACTATATCCTTGAAAAAAGACTACCTTCTTATCACCACAGAATTTCTTAATATTAACTTTAGTTTCATCAAGAAAGTCTGCTCCGAATTTCATATCCCTTAAAGTAAATGATTCTTTATAAGGCCTTTCCTCACCTGCACCCGAACCAGTCTGACAACCGTATTTAAAAGTATCACATAAGCATAATGTACCAGTAATATTATATTTCTGCATACCCAGTAAGGTAGTACAAGCTGACTTTCCTCTGTGAGTTCCTACCTCTATTAAGTTTTTATCCTTATGCTCCTCGGGTATCTTCCCCACCATTTCCATCAGGAACTCTAACTCCTCAATAAGACAATGACCTTTAACATTTTTTACATCTTCAAATTTCATTTCTTTATTATAGCTCCTATCCCGCAAGGATGTACCTCACCAAAATAAGTAGCATATCCCTTATGCTCCTTCATAGCGAGTACTTCCCTCCAAGCTTGACCGACCTCTGGCCCTATTATATCGTGGAAGATTATCAGCCCGTCTGTTTTAACCAATTCTTTATAATTATTATAATCGTTCATTACATACTTATATCTATGGTCGCCATCTATAAAGAAAAAATCAAATTTACTTGCTCCAATTATTCCTTTTACTTCCCTAATCGTATCTGTCTTTTGTGAATCACCAATAATAAGATGAACTCTCTTATCATCCTTATATTGTTCTCGCAATCCCTCAATATATCCCCTCTCGCCTGAATCTACTCCGACTAATAGGCCCTCCCTCTTATCTAATAGCTCATGCCAGAACCTAAATGTACCACCCCGAAATACTCCTATCTCTAACCCTCTAACTATATTACCTCTATGAGCCTTAATAAAATTTAGTAAATGCCAGAGTTCGTGTACGTGCTGTGATGGGCCGAATTCCTGATGAGCGAATAAATCATTAAACTTTTCCTTAGTTAGCTCTTGCTTCACATTCCATTGTCTTAATATCCTATTATTTATCAGAGAAAAATACCTGCTATCAAAACTTTTCCTCTCGGGAAAAACTATCACCGGCTCTTTGGTATTGTAAAAGATAACCATATTTTGCATATACCACCAACACTTATTACGGATATCCGTTTCCTTATCCCAAAAGTATGGCCTGATATCATATAATTTATATCCGAACTTCCCGAATATCTTAATCCAATAACTAAGATACTGCTCGTTAATATGGCCTCTCCCGCCCTGATAAGGTATGGCTGATGAAAACAATATCGTATTACTTAACTCTGTTAAGCCTTGCACAAATGATTCTGCCTTCTCAGGCGGTAAATGCTCTGCTACTTCTAAACAGAGAGCTAAATCGTACTTATCATGATTATCATATCTCAATGGCTCGTTTAAATCTCTAACCACGAATTTATCTTGAGGTATTCTTAATTTATCAACCGGTACCCAAGAGCCATCAACTCCAACATAATCCTCTATCCCGTAAGTCTCAAAGACACGAAGCCAGTCACCCAGACCGCACCCTACATCTATTACTGAGCTGATAGGATACATCCTATCAAGAATAATAGGCACGGCCTCCTTTGCGAACTCTCTTGTAGTATCGCCGAATAAATCCCAATCTTTTTGTTCGTAATCACTCATACTCTGGTAAATTCTTTCCTGTCCTTTTCTCAAATAATGCTCGGTCAGCATCAATTACTTTCTTTCTGTTTTCCTTCTCTGAACCAAACAATGTAGTACCACCCCACATATGAACACACTTAGCTGAATCAACTTGAAGGCAGTTTAGATTTGTTTTCTCGAGTAGTCGGTCAGTAAATAAAGTATCATCAAAGAACATTTTAAAGCCCTCATCAAATAATCCTACTGCCTCAAAGCACTCCTTCCTGATTAAAGCAAAGCATAAGCCCGTCTTAAACCCGCCTTGGTCATGGTAAAAAGAATAAACTTTAGCATAGAATATACCTACCGTCCTATTGGCTATCATATGATTCCACATTCTTTCTAATGCTCCGTTCTTGGTGATAAATACATCACTATCAAACAGAAATACATTATCATAATTACCGCCATTTAACTCTTTTGCTTTTAATACTATCTGATTTCTGGCAGCAGCTATTCCTTTATTTTCCTTATTCTCAATCAATATATCATCCTCGCCTAATTCCTGCTTTAATAGCTGTACAGTGCCATCGGTTGAGCCATTATCAACTGCTATCACAGTCTTTTTTGTTTTACAAGATTGATTGAGGAAAAAGAAGAAAGGCCTAACTAATTCTGCATTATTACAAAATAATACGCCTACATTTAACTTCATTGTTCCTCCTTCATACAGCAGGGGTGAACCCTGACGCCCTTTAATTCTGTTTTACAATTACAAGCTTTGAATATCTCTATCAATTCAACCTGAACCCTCTTATCCAATTTGTAAAATACATCCCAGAATACACTATCATTTACAAAGTGTTGCTTAAATGAATCAATATAGATTTTATGCTCGGGGTCTTTACATAATACTTCCCATCTACCCTTTATCCGTGAGTGGCCTAAATGTAGGCCGTGATATCTAAAAAAACTGTGCTGTGGATATTGAAGTCCTGCCAGAGATATCAGAACCCAAAGTGCGTGCTGATTATCTGGTCGCTTCCAAACCTCATTATTGAACTCGGGAGGCATACCATCCTTTAGTATCTCTGAGTATTTAGTCATTACGGGGAGCATCAACCTCAAATAGGGTTCTACCATGAAGAAATGTAAGCCCGTCATCCGATGGCCTCTGGTATCTGGCGGGTCTATCTTATCTGTATTTGAATAAGAAGTCTTATATCTTTTACAAACTCTCATATGCTGAGTAAATATATCCTCTTTCTCGGGAGTAAAGAGAATATCTATATCACCGATATAAACACACTTATATTGAAGAAATATCTCTGGTGAATAAACCCAACGCAAAGTCTTGATAACATTACTATCAACTGGATAATCTGCGAACACTCCCTCTTTAATTGTTACCTTATCTTTCGGGCATCCGATAACCTTTAATACTTCTCTATTAAGAGTTTTTAATTCTTCCGACAACGAGCCTTTTACTAATATCAGATAGTCATATTCAGGATAGGAGCTTAAAGCACAATAAAGAAAGATAGGAATATACTGCTGATAATACTCTCCCATCACAAACATTGTTACCAATAAATTCTTCTGGTTTAGCATATTCATCTATTTATTTGCTCAAACTCCATTACTATTAAATCTAATGCTCCCTGCCTTAATATAGAGTGATGCCTGATACCCCACAAATGCATCTTCAATTTCTGATAGTCATCGCCTACTGGTAATGATACAACTATTCTACCATCTGGCTTACATACCCGCTCAAGCTCTTTTAAGCCTTCAGCCATTGATGGAATATGCTCGAGGACTTCACCGCACATTACAGTATCAAATGAATTATCTGGGAAGGGTAGCTTTCTGACATCGGCATATTGAGCCCTGATGCCTTTCTTCTTCATCCTCTCTATCCGTATTTTAGAAACCTCGGTTGCCGTTACTGTATATCCTCTTTTCTGAAGTACCTCGACACAATAGCCATCACCGGCTCCCACCTCAAGTACAGTCTGGCCTTTAACTCTTGACATCATAGTTTCAATTCTATCGTATTGCCAAGGACTGGCTTTATAATGCTTTTCGTCAAGCACTAATTCAAGAGCAAACTTTTCATTAACATCTGACTTATCATATCTGGGAATTTTCTCCATAGGTTTTTGCTTAAGAGCCTTTTGAATAGCTTTATAAACTATATCTGGAGTAATGCTATTCATACAAGGAACGGGGTAAGGCTTTCCCTTCGGACACTCCCTCCACCACATATCAGTAGTCCACCAACAATCTTTACAATCAGTTGTCGGCTCTACATTAACATTACATTCATATTCAAAGAATAGTCTTGAAGTAGGCCCAAACAAAACAACACTCCTTGTCGCCATCGCTCGAGCAATATGTACTAATCCTCCCTCGGAATCAATATGCAATTTAGCTCTGGCCAGAAATGCGGCCGTCTGCTTAATAGTACTTCTTCCTGCCATATTTATAGCACCCTCTATTGGTTCTTCACAGGAAGCACCTAACTGTATTACCTTTATTCCGTCTTTCTTTAATTTAGATACTAATTTTGTCCAATGCTCTGCTGACCAACACTTAGTCTGCCTGCTGACATCTGCTCCATTGTGTATTGTAATATAATTATCACCCTCAAGGAGAGCGAGCATATCATAATCTCGGTCTTTCATATTGATAAACATATCATCTGGACTACCTACCAGATTAGCTGATAAGAGCATCAAATCATACTCATTTAATTTAAATGTCTTGGGTATCTCGTTATTAGTGTAAGGAAAAGTATCATATAGGTCTTGATATTGCTTAAAAATATCATCTGTTATCTGCTTATCTTTGGCAAATGCCTTGTGGTCTTTATAATATACCTTAGTCATATACCGATTATCATAAACAATATCATAATCTTTGGTTAATATTGAGCGTTCAACAAAAGTAGCCCAAACTTTATTACCCACCTGAACCACTCTATTTACGTCAGGATGGCCTGAAATAATATCAGCACCACTCTTATCCCTGATATATAAAGTTATAAAAGACTTTGGATATTTTCTCTTAATAGCAGTAGCCAAACCTGCGAGAATAAGCGAGTCACCGATACCGCCTAATCTTATCGCAGCTATTTTAAGATAGCCCTCGGGTGCGTGAAGTACTGGAGCAATAGATTCTGCTGTGTCCTTGTCAAGTTTATCTGGGAGTGGTAAGGGTGAAAGTGGAGTAACTTCTTCTGCTACTTTAGCGGTATGTACTAAATAATAAGCGAGATTATAATCTACATTATATTCTTTACCCGCTTCAAAATTTCTGTCACCGCATCCGTAGCTTCCAGTTTTATTTTTGAGTCTTATTTTTGGCATATTGGATTTTAGTAATCAGGGAGTAGGAGAAGCTTGGCAACTCCTACTCCCCGATAATTTCTAATTAAGCACTATGTTTAACATTAGTAGCCTTAACTGCTGCTGTTTCTTCTTCAAGTTTAACATCGGCTCTTAATGTCATAGTAACCTCTATAATTCTCTTGCGTGGTTGACGCTGGAATTCATACGTAATATCCCTGTGAATACCGAACACGATATTCTTAGGATTGATTAGAAGGGCCTTACTACCATTAGTAGTACCAGTACCTTCAGTAATGGTTTCAGTAACGATGCCCGGCACCTTAACTACTGGAATACCATTATAGGCAGGCTGTTTAGCTTCAATGAGGTAACGAACAAAAGCTTCGTTAACACCCTTATCTGCCAAGGCCTTAACATAATCTAATCTTGATAAATGAGATACATAGAATCTCATCTTTGACTCATCGACATCGATGTACTTACTTGGCATCTTTTTCAAGATTTTGTTTAGTACTGTGTCACTCATTGTAGCTGCAAGAGCATCATAAGTGTAAGTACTAATTTGCTTAAAGACACCATCAAAGATGTCTAAATAAGTGCCTGTAGCACCTGCTGAATCACCATTAAGAATTAGCTTATCCAACTCAAAAGCTACCTCTTTATTGGTTAAATTAAGGATGGTCTGGAATAGGCCATCGCCTTCTATATTATCTTCAAGTGCGTCATAACCTAAGTCAATCGCACAGATAATCTCTTGTGCATCCAAAGTAACTTTGGATGTGGTTGGTTTTGAAGTGGTTGTCGGCACAACGCCAACAGCGTTTGGAATTTGTAAGATATCACTTGCATAAGTGATTTTATCTATTTGTCTTTTGTTTGCCTTCATTGGCTCTCTACGACACTCTGGCAGTATTATCGAATTGTCTATGACACCCTGAACAAACTTCGCAGCTTGGTCTGGATTCAATAGACCACCAGTTAAGTCGGAGGTTGTGAAGGCTTTTTCTAAAATTTGGTCAATTGTCAATCTATTTTCCATTTCTCAATTCCTCCTTGTTCTCAAAAAATTATGCCTTCGACTAATTAGCCTCTAACAGCTTTGCCGAACGGGTCTTTCTTAACCTTGTCTGTTGACTCCTCCTCGCCTTCAATAGAGGTTCTCACCCCGTACTTCTTGCCAAGAGCATCAATGATTTTCTTGAAATGACCTGTTATGGTCTCGAGGTTAGCAAATCTCTTTTCGAGTGCTTCCTCTTTCTCTTTCTTTTGGGCTTCGATTTCCTCGGCTTCCTTCTTTTGCTTTTCAGCAAGTTCGGCTGCTTCGGCTTCCTCTGCCTTTTTCTTTTCGGCTAACTCGGCTTCTTGAGCTTCTTGCTCCTCCTTAGCCTTTTTCTCAGATTCAATCTTTTCAGCTTCAATCTGAGCTTTTTCTTCCTCTGTCAATAATAGTTTGTGTTCTTTCAGAGTTGTCTCAATTAAATTTTGTTTTTGTGTGATTACTTCGACAGAGGCAGATATTGTCTGAAGTTGCTCTAAAATTTTTTCCAATTCCATCGTACTTGCCTCCTGTTTACTTTTAGAATATCTTGCTTCAGCTTCTTCCGTCATCTCTGATAGCAAGGTGATAGCTTCTTTTAACTTTTGCAGGCGACTGCGGGATATAATTCTGCCTGCTTTTTCAACCTGAAACTCCCGCTTATTTGCGATTACCTCATCAACATTATCAACGATAAACTCTTGGAATTTATTGCTGATACCAGAGATAACCTTATCTGGCTCTTTCAAACGATTATAGCTCGTCATCACGTAAGCCATAGCCGCCTTCATATACGAAAATGATTCATAGATAGCAGCAACGCTCAAGCCTCGGGCAAAAGGCTTCATTATTTCTTCTTTAGTGAGTTTCTGTTCTTCGGCATCTTCCTGCTTCTCTATTGACATCTTCGATAGTACATCTATCAATATGGATTCAAATTCACCAAAAGATGATTTTAAATCCTTAATAGAAATCGTTTCGTATAGGGCATCCCATACTTTTTCTTCTAAAACTTCTACTGCAGCTTGAGTGGCTTTATAAAGAAAAGCCTCCTTAAAGCTGAAGGTAACAAGTTCTTTCTCGTAGTATTGTTCGACTACTTGGTATTTTTCAATATGTTCTGGAAGTAATTTATCAATTACTTCATCGTTTCGCCTCTTGAAGATAACCATCTGAGCATCAGGCACACAAGGCCTGTCAACAATAGCTATCCTATCAACTTTTGAAGCGTGTAATCTGTGTTTTGCTTTAGGTTTGGACATTACTCCTACCTCCTAAAAGGTTACTCGTCCTCAATCGGTGTCCTCACACCTGATATGCGAACAGAGAAGGCTTTATATTCTCCCGAGAGTACTTTATCCCATACCTCGGTATCATGGATTTTTATTGCTCCGAACCAAGTGCCTTTTTCTAATTCAGTACCATAATAATTTAAGCCATCTTCCCAAGCAATAGATGATTCTACTATCTCGGCCTTAATTATATTTTTGTGCATTTCATCAATAGTGCGATACTCAACAAGGAATTCGTGGGCTACCTTTTCGATATCATCTACTGATATAACATCACCATCGTGGTCTGGCTTTTCTGGTACCAAAAATACACCATAAACTATTTGCTTCTGCTTGTCAATCTTTAGAAGTGACATTTCAGATATTTTTTCTTTAGGCTTAATTCCCATAGTGAACTCCTCTATTTCTTTTGTCAGTACGAATTCACCCGACTCCTGACTTATATCAAACTTTTCAGTAGTACCTTCATCACCTTTATAAGTAGCCACTACTCCCAAGATAAAAGGCTCTTGGTCTACTTCTAATGGCTCAATCTTTTCAAGGGATTTAGTATGCTCTGATACCCACGCTTTTGCCTTCTCCATAGTCCATCCTTTAGATTTGGCAAATAAGTAGGTAATTATTTTCTTGTCATCAACACAATAAAGGCCTTTTATACCTTTTTCTTTTGAAACGATGATAGTGCGGATTTTATGGTTTGAATGTTTACCTTCTTCACCGCTTACAGGTACTCGAATATTTTTGTCATTTTGTTCTGGCATTTTAATCTCCGATATTCTATTATATCATACAATATTATAAACGGTAAAACACTTTTTATTCACCCGTCCAAGCTTCCGACTCCTGAATCTCCCGAGAAACAATTGGTACTTCTGAACACCTGCAACTAATGACTTCGCTTGCAGGAGCATTACCATCCATCGGATACATCATAGCAATACCCATTACATCAAAAGGTTCGTTAATGCCTACTATCTGCCCATCTGCATATTCGTGTGATGGCCTTGTCCTTTCATCTACCAATGCCATCCATTGTTTAGCATTAACTCCGTTTTTTGAATAAGTTTTGTGAGCCACAATAGATTGTGCTACTCCTGTTTCCGTTCTTGCTATCGTCATAGCCCGACCTTTATAAGTATCATCAAATAGGCCGTTAATACGCTTTTTGACTTCATAGGGCGATAATCCCTGCTCCATATAACTTTGATAGAGTATTTCTCGGAATCTATTTAAAGTATTCTGCGAAATACTCCCAGTTATCCTTGCTCCTCTATTTGCTAATTCTCGGAGTAGGTCTGCGTTCTTCAGATGAAATGCCATATTAACACCAAGAGTATTTAGGGCCTGATTACCGCCAAGATTACCTGCCTTCTCATTCCAGTACATCATTACTTCTTCTATCTGCTCTGGTTTTACATCCCTTTCCCATCCTTGAATAAATCTATCTATCATTTCCCTTTCTTTCTTAGATAGCTTTTTCTTTTCATAATTCTGTGGGTTCTGGGAACGAGCATAAGCATCTAATCTTTCAAGAACTTTTTTCTTTTCAAAGAACTTTAATAAAGCTTTACCCTGTCGTCTGAACTCTTTATATACTGCTTTGTAATAGCCCGAGATTATTTTCTTAGCTGCTACTGTATCTCGATTACCCGAGCCTATTCTTCTTTTAGCTCGAATAACATACTTCTTAACACTTTTACTCTGCGTCCTCGGGATTATCACTTGGCTGTGGCTCGGGTTCAGGTTCTTCTTCTTTACTTTCGTCAATGTATCTGTCTTTTTCATCTATTGCTCCAACGGGAGTTGAAGTTGACGGTACATAAAATACATCGCCACCTTCGTAAGGGTCTAACCCTAATTCCCTTCGAGCCTCATTAGGAGTTAATACCCCGCTCTTAACATATCTATCTAAAATTTCTGCTTGCTGTTTCTCATCATTGATATTGATATCTTCAAAGCTGAAAGTCCATCCTGTAATCTCTAAACCTCTCTTGATGATTAACTCATTGATAACCCAAGCAAAATCAGCCTGTCTGGGATTGATTACTGAATCAAGATATATCCTGTCTGACTCTGAAGCAACATTACCGCCTAACTGGCCTTGCTCAACAATACCTACACGATAAGGCGGTACCTTATGAGCAGCCAAGACAGACTCTCGATTCATTTTCTTATATACCTTGAAACTGGCCTCTTTAGTATCTACATTTAACTTTTCAAACTTTAGTGTGGCGTTCTTAGGCGAGGATAGTACCAGAGTCTTATGGTTACTATTCTTTAGGGTTACTTCAAAATACCTTTCTATTTCTTCGATGACATCATTATTCAAAGTAGCACCTTCAACAATAATAGCATAAGCAGGTACTCCAAAGTTGGTGAAGAAGTCTATATTGTATTCTGTTTCCTTCATATCACCGAACATATTGTAAAGTGAGGGCAACCACTCAGGCAAGCCATAAACAGCTGACATCCAAGTATATTTGTTTATGACGATTACTTCATTAGCAGCTTTGTCTGGGTCAACACGCTTTACAAAGTTACCGGTCTCACGATTAAGTATCTGCTCCTCTCCAAACTTCTTAAAATAAACATACTTATCGCCTACCTTTTGAAGAAGCTTCTTCTTATCCTTATGCCACCGCATAGTTGTAGCATTGATATGAAATAATGCAGAAACAAGCCCATCAGGCCCTCTGGCAACCTCAATATAGCCATTACCGCATCCTTCATAATCAAGAAATACTTTGTGAAGCACCATCAAAAGACTTTCATCTGGATTAACGAGGTTGAAGAATTCTATTAACCTATCATAATTTGTATCATCAGTAGCTTGTGTTTCTTCATTTTCTTCTGCTAAGTCCTCATCCATTTCCAGATTATACCCGATACCGACAGAATCTTGAGCTTTAACACGAACACAAGAATTATGAATTACATTTGCGTTCATCCAAGCCATCAACTTTGTCAAATCGTAAGGAGGCTCGATTATGCTTGGTCGCCAAGCATCACCCGCCGTTGATACGCTTTTTGATTGAAGCGATGTTTCGTATGATTTAAGAGTTTCAGCAGTAACTACTTTACCTCTATCAGTAACAACTGCTTGAATCCCTTTTTCTGCACCCACTATTCTGCTAATCTTTTTTCTACTCATATCGCACCTCGTATTATATTATACTACCATTGCCCTTAACTGACCACTATATTCTTGATTCTCTATTATGTTATGAACAACTCCACAAACAGCATCGCAAACATCCTTCGAGCCTTTCGGTGGATGGTCAACCTTCTTACCTTCTATCTCCTCTAACCGCATAGCTTCCTGAACATACACTTCCGATGCAGTTGGATTATCTGGGTCATTAACATTTTTTACATAATAGTAATCTATCCTCTTTTCATTAACAGCTGCCTTCCAGTTATTGTAAGGCAACATCGTTCTATCTACTGATAAATACTCTGCATTATATCCTTTCTTCTGAAGTAACTGCATAGAATCCGTACTCTGAAAGCCATCGAAGGTTATTAGATTTATTTTAAATCCTCTCTGGGTAAGTGCGTAAATATACTCCCTTACCTTTGCTATCTGGACTGGTGCTTCCTTACTGCCCTGCATACGGAGCATAAGGTCTATGAATACGATAGCACTTCCTTCTTCGGTGTAACCTGCATTATGGCCCATTGCGAACCCGCAGGCATCACCCGAGATAGCAAGGTCAATATGTATCGAGTGAAAAGCATCCCTATCTATCGGTCTGAACCAATCCTTAAACCTTCCCATACTATCTACTGGTTCTTCTTTCCGTAGCTGATTATGACTCTCAAGCATTATTCGAGGATTTTCCAAGAAAGCTTGTATTGTTCCTGATGGATGTGCGCCAAAATCTCTAAACGCTTTCGTGACATTAGCTCTAAAGGCCTTCCACAAGAAAGGCACTCGAGGTATTTTGACTATCTCTGTCATATCGGCAGGAGGCCCGTCAAGTATTTTCCTCTCTACTCTATCAACATAAAAAAACTCACCCGACCAGTCTGAATACTTAGCATCCCAAAGTGTTCTTCGTCTTGAATATACTCTTGAATCAGGCTCATCGCCTTCGTGTAGCTTCTTTTCAAGAAAATCATTTTCATATAAAGGTGAACCTGCAAGGATAAGTGCGCCCTTTTCCTCAAACCTTGAACCTAATCGTCTTTGGAGTGCGTGATAAATATCTTCTGCTTGGTCTGAGTTATCTGTGGTACGGTACGAGCCTGCCTCATCCATAATACCGACAACGATATTATATCCGACAGCAGTTCGCCAAGAAGATGAGCCGGGGATTATAAAGGTATTATTTTTAAATCTTAATTCAGATAAACAATTAGGGTCAGGTACTCTCGCATCAGGCCTATCCCAAGGCCGTTCTTGAAACCATTGACAAGAGTTAATCTTCGACATTATTTCTGAAAAGATAACTTTCTTTGCGTTCTTTTCAGAAATAGACATATTCATTATGGCTATTTTTGAAGATTTATCTACACCGAAATATTCTTGAGGACACCTTAAACAAAGTAAAAGGTGCTGAAAGTATGTGGCTATTATTGAAGTCTTAAAAGATTTTCCTGAACCGATACCCTCGCAGAAAGCAGCCTCATCGTAAAATCTATCCCAAGGATTATCGTCTTTAGTCTTAAAAAAATTAACGATATCCTCCATTACCGAAGCCCTGATGACTTTCGATAAATTAAGATACCGTTCACCCGTTATCCACTCTTTAATACCAACTGGAGCCCAACGCCAAACATCAGAATTAAGGCCCATACCTTCAAGGAGAGCAATGTTAAATCTCTCATCAGCAACCGTATCTTCAAATGTAACCTCATCCGAAGCCTTAACATCACCATCTTCAGGTATTTTATCTGGCTTTAATTCTTCTTCAACCTGCTCAATTAAGTTCTTTTCGTTCATAAGCTTTAACAGCCATCATCTTAGCTAACTTTCCAAATACCCGCTTACGAACTCCCATATCCGTTACTTCCTGCTTAACTACTGCTACCATATTAACCATAGTTTGCCGTAACTCTGTTATCTGGACTTCAACATCCACCCCACCTGACAAGATAACCTTAACGGCCTCATCACCCGTCAAGCCGAATTTATCCCAGACTTGCAGAGTCCTTGATACTTTATCATCTAACAATTTCAAACACATCATTTGTCTATCGTGTATTGATAGTACCACTTTAGCGGCCTCAACAGTACTACTCGGTATGGCGATATTCGTATTAGGATTAGCTTTTATCTGGTCCTCTAACCTTCTTACTATTGTCCTGAAAGTATTACCATCAGCTTCAAGCTTATGGTACTTATCCCAAAGAATTCTCGTCTGATGTTCTATCTGGATGAGTAAATCTACCATATGACCGAGAACCTTTTTATTTGCTTTCAAATCCTTTTTGATTTGAACAAGTAGCTTCTGGCGTGCTTCATTTATATCTTGGTAGATAGTTTTCTTTGCCAAGCCTAATTGGTCAGCTATTTCGCTGACACTCATCTTAACAGAAAAGTAGTACCGGGCAACCCGAGTTACCCGTGCTTCTTTCTTATCACTTACCATTTCCATCATATAAACAAGCTCACCCTTTGTTAAGTCAAAAGGTACTGTTATATGAATTTCTGGCTCAACCTGAATAGGTATATGTATATTCCACCTATCAATTTTAACATCTATCTGCTTCATTAACTCCTCGCTTCAAAGTCTTTACACCTTATCTGACATTGAACGGCTTTCTTTCTATGATTACATATCAGAATAATAGATGCTATTCCCATTTCACCAAAAGGAATAGGAGCTAATTGTGTATGCTTACAATCTAAATCACACAATTTTCCCGCTCCCTCTAATTCAAAATCTACACTTAAACAATGTTCCATTAGTAATCCTTCTTTCTCGGCTCGTAATCATCACACTTAATATTTTTCAGTACTAATTTCTTTTTCAGCTTACAATGTAAAGCAACGATGGTATGACAATCACCTGTCATTTCTGCCTTAGTCGGCTTCGAGTGCTTACAATTTAAATTACAGTAATCACCCGTATATGGCGTTTCTTTGTTTATCATTATATTTACTTAAATTCTCCAATTCAATCTTGTTCAATCCACTTTGCCACTTAATACAAAATAAATCCCATCCAAACTTTAATGCCGTAAAAAATAATTTAATATATCTCATAATCCATACTCCTCTATATAACTTAATTTGTCATCAACTAATACCAGTATTTGTAAATGCTCTTTCCATCCATCACCCCAAAAGGCCTTAGCAAAATCAAAGTCAAACAACATAGCAATATAAAGGCCGCAATCAAGAAGATAACTCATAATATATTGGTCAACATCCTCGTCAGCGTGAGAACACTCCCATCCATTATCGGTAGCTTTTTTAATAGCACACCTTAAAATCCTCTCCTGTCTTAGCCTGTCTAACATCAGTTACCCTTTTTACCTTCTAAGTCCTTCTCACTCAGCAGGTTCTAAACCCACCTGTGCTGATTCACTCACCCCTGCATCTTCCTTCGGTGTTTCTTCCTCTGGCGGTGGTTCGTGAGCACCCATTATACCTAATACATCCTGAGCCATTAGCAATAGGCACTTTCCTCTTTCTTCGTCTATGTCTACCTCGGGTGGAAGAAAAGCTTTCATCTTAGTCAAAGCACGGTCGATTACATCCCTATCCTCGGGATATATAGCAAAGCTTATGATAATAGGGTCTTTCATTTTAGGGAACTTTTCGGGGTCACCCGCATCGCTGAAAGGCGGTATTTCTGGGTTCTCTAACTCTGGAAGCTCCTCAAAGGACATATAGCTTTCTATCCGATTCCGTTTCATACCTGTTAAATCCTCTATATCCTCAATAAGCATACCATCTTCAAGGGCTAATCTCAATGCTTGGCCCATCTTGATAGCGTTTTCCTCACCATGCTGAAAATTATAAGCAACAGTTGATACTATTGCCTCTTTTCTGGTTAGTCCTTCACCGCTTGGCCCTTTCATCATAGCACAGAGTATTTCCTTTTCATCTGGGAATACTTCCATAAATGCCCTGAGTCTATGCTCGCCATCTACCAATACGTAAGGAGTATCTTGAGGGTCGCCTAATTCCTTATTAGTTACCCTTATTTTTAAGGGGTCTGTGAATCCTACACTCCTGATATGATTCACTAAGCCTTTGTATTTATCCTTCGCCATTTCTTGCGGGTTATAATCATTTGGCGATAGGTCAACAATTTTGATTTTCTTTAAATCTGGTTCTGGTAATCCCATTATTCATCCTCCTTATTTCTCGGTTATCTTAATTACCGCTACTGGACACTTATTATCCTTGTCATACTTTACTTTCGGCTTTACCTGTGCCCTGACACATCCTACTAAAGCTACAATTATCGCCCATATCAAAATAAACTTTCTCATAATACCCTCCTTATGCCTTACTAAAGGTCATCCAGATTAAAGTACCAATGAGTATCATCTTGATTAAAATGTAGACCATATACAAGCAGGCAAGAGTCATCAAGACTTTAAATACTCTCCAACTCCACTTATTGTATCTATCCATACAATTCATTGTATCTCCCTATACAATTTTTGTATGTTACCCTACAATTTATTGTATTTTTAAATTTGTAAGGTAACTAACAGCAACCACAGCCACAACTACGAATACCCTTACTGCTTTCTTTCCAAGAAGCAAAATCTTGACACCCCTCTGGAGTCATCTTTGATATCTCCTCTCTTTGAGGCCCTGTAAGGTCTGTTACTTCACAACAAACCTTCATCTTTAAATCAGAGTGTCCTTTAATATATCCTGCTCCGAACGCAAAATAGAATTCAACTATCATTGCTATGATGAAAACAATTACTATTATCGCTATTACCATTACTCAACCTCCAACGACTTTCTTACTTCGGACTCTATTGCTTTGGCTAACTTATTTGGTGCATAATCTCCTGATAATCTTACTATCTGTTTATTAGGATAGGGATGAGTAAATTCATAAGCTGTTAACGATACCTCTTTGATTATCTTTTCTATCTGTTCTACACTTAACAACCTCTTGGCGATTTCGGATTTGTAAAACTCTTTTAACAAATCTTCGCTTTCCATTACTCAACCTCCTGTACTACTCCCGTTAAATTCTCTTTACCGAAATAATCCTTTCTATTTCCACAAACACCTTTCTTTGCTACATCAGGCATATTCTTTATTATACCGCATTGATGGCAATCGTGATTACATCCTGAAGTTTCCTCTGCCTTCCTTGCCTTCTCATATTCAGACCAGAAGTACTCTTTATCTGTTCCGATATCAATTATATCCCAAGGAAGTGGGTCATCATATTTTAATTCTCTTAGCGTATCATCAATATTATACCCGTGCTTCAACTGCATATAAGTCTTAACGCCAGTCCACAGCTTAGAATTTGACTCACCCCAATCCTGCTGTGAATATATGTTATATTTAATAATAGTCTTTATCATAGGAACGCAGAACCTACGGTCTGACCTATCGAGTAATGCTTCCAACTTACGGCCTGCCGGTGAACCTTTAACATTTCGCCATCCTTTTACCACATCCTTTTTCAGCTTCTCATCCCAAACTACATAAGAGCCATCATTGAATTTATCGTTATATATCCTCACAAAATCAGCCATCCAAGGACTCTCTTTATACTCGCACCATTGAAAGGGAGTATGAGGTTTTGGAATAAACGGATTAACGGATAACTCAATAGAGGACATAGGCCTTATTTCTCGGCTTACCTTCCACATTTCATCCATTAGATTATGCAGGTCTATTACATCTTGCTGAGTCTCAAACGGCAACCCAACCATACACATTACTTTCGTTCTGATAATGCCCTCTCGAATAGCCATTTTAAAAGCATCCCAGAACACCTTACTACCTAAATGCTTATTAACTACCCTCCTCATCCGAGGATTAGCTGCTTCAAGAGCAAAACAAACTGAACGCTTACGCCTATGCTCATTCCAAGTCCTCTCGAATTGGTCTATCCGCTCTGAATACCCGTCATACTGAATACCCAAGCTGATAGCATAATCTCTGGCCTCATTGTATCTTGAATAGTCGGTAGGTGTCAGGCCCATCATCCTTACTGTACCCATATCTTGACGAGATTTAATAGCATCTAACACGCCTTGAAAGTTTCGTTCTCTATATGGTTTATACCAATTAAAAGGCGCACAGAAGCGACAACCGTGAACACATCCCCTTGTTACCTCGACATCCTTTGTCAAATATAATCTGTTTCGGGCAACATTTTTATTATAATCGGTAATAGTATAATTATATTTAGGGTCAGAGATATCAACCTTCTGAAACTGAACCCTATCTGGCGCACCTTCCCAAAGTTTTTTCATCCCTGCATAGCGTTTAGTCTCGGGGTCAAAAATATTTTCATAGAATCGGGGTACATAGCAGCCGGGGATTTGTGCTATCGCCTTGAGGATTTCTAATTTCTTCTTGCCCTCTTTCCTCATATCCCGAATTGTCCTGACGATAGCGGGCGCACCATCCTCACCTTCACCGATAAACATTACATCAAAAATTGGTGCAAGTCCTTCTGGTGCAGTATTTAACACTCCTCCTGCGACAAGGATAGGCCATCTTTCATCCTCTCTTTGTTCTGCGAGGAAGGGAATTTTAGCATACTTGAGTATCTGAACAGCATTACAGACATTGGGAGTAAAGAACATACTCAATCCGAGGACATCAAATTCTCGGAGCGGTATCTTTGTTCCATATCCGAATAACGGTATGTTATTACTTGTTAATGCTTTTCTTACGGCAGGTTCGGGTAAGTAGCAATAGTCAACGCAGATATCTTCGATATGAGTTAAGACATTATGGATAATATGAACACCCATCATGCCTGCTCCCGTAAAGTAGGGAACGCAATGTACCAGAGCTACCTTAAAATCAGAGTCCTTACAGGGAGTATCAACATCGAACATCCCTTTAATAGCATCGTCAGTTCTATCACCTTGTAGTTTATGACCTTTAATTACATTTTTAAAAGCTCTTGCATCTATTCTCAAAACAACCCCTATTTAATTCGGGAGGCAGAACCCAAACAATTACACTATATCACAATATATTATAACAATCAAGAGAATTATTCTTCTTCTGAATCAGAATCACCTGCTCTACCAACTCTCTTGTCGTGTTCAGACTGAGCTGCATCGAGCTTCAAAGTAACCCTCTTTATCATTTCATTATATTGAGGCATTGGTACCTGCTGATTCCAGTATTTCATAAGAAACCTAAAATCTTCAGCTTCAACTTTAACATTCTCGGTTGAATCAGCTTCTATTGCTTGATTTAATGTATCTCTTAAAGCCCACAACCTTCTTTGCTCCCGCATTTCTAATCCCTTCTTCCTTTCCTGACATACAAGGAAGAAAGATTGCTCAACCAAATTCATAAATCCTTTTGCGGGTGTCATTTCTTTACCATCTTTTCCCTTACCAACTGCGCCCTGTAAGCCCTCTAAATCTATATTCATATCGAGATAAAAAGGCTCACTATCTAAGTTTTTCTTTTTCTTTGACATTTTTCCCTCCCATATCTAATAATTCTTTGTGAGGAGTTAAAACATTTTTAAGTTGAGATAAGAAGTCACCCGAAAATACAAGGCGATGCTTCCTAATCGTAACCCGCAACTCCTCGGCCTGATTTTTGTCATCAACTTTAGTTACAGCCCAACATCCTTTAACATACTTAATCCTATCATCTGGCCACGCTAAGCCATTTAAAGCGTCATTTACTCCTTTGATTAAATTATCCACATCTATCTTCCTGTGAGTACACAACTGAAAATAATAATAAACAAATACTGGCTCAGTAAAAGTATAACCACATTGTTCCCGATAAGTCATTGCCACTAAATCTTTCCAAGCATACCAATTTTCAACTATCGGTCTTTTCTTCCAGACATCGCTACGCACTAAACGAGGTTTTGACCTAAGTCTTTCAGTAATTATTCTGAAAGTGACCTGCGATGGATTCTTCTCCATCCCTCGATGAACTCCCAAATCTTTTTCTCCTCGCCTTGTAATTCTTCTGGGTTTAGCTTTCCGTCTTTTACTAACTGCCATACTCTTTCCACCTTCCTTGCCCTCTCAAAATAAGGCTTAAGATATGTATATTTGCATAAAAAAGCTGCGGGCCCAACCTGATGAATTTCTGAGTGGTGATGCCGACATAAGTTTATTCTATTCCAAGGCCCGTCACTACCGCCTGAACCTCGATGAACAATGTGGTGGCCCTGTCCATCACGCCTACGCCAACAACCCGTGATTGCACAAACAAGCCACTTACTCATAAACCAATCTTAACTATAAATTCTAATATTGATATAATGCCACTCCTCACTATTAACCTAACAAGCTCCTTTTCACCTAACCCTATCTCTTTACAATATCCTCTAACTAAATCAAAAGTAACGGCATCAGCACCATCGAGAGTGATATCTTTCATTATCACCATCTTTTTAAATCCATCCGCACCAGTCACAGGGTATTGCGTATTAAGATTTAAAACAGATTTAATTAGTTTCTCTAATTCGGTTTTATCCAACCCTTACCACTCCCCATAACTGCTCTTTCTTTTTGCCGTAATATACAGGTAACACTTTAAACTCTTTACCACTCCATAAAGTAGTTACATGACGAAATGCCTCTATTTTATATTCGAGATTAACCAGAGATAAATCCTCAATAAAGTAATATCCACCCACCTGAAGATGAGGTAATAAGTAACTCAAGCTAACCAACTGATGATGAAACCTATGGCTACCATCATCTATTATCACATCAAATCCAGTATCAAAAACATTACAAACTGATTCAAGAAATGGTATATCTTCCTGCCTTCCTATATGAACAAAAACTCTGGGCTCTGCATACTCCCTACACTTTTCACCTAAATCTATACCGTGAATAATACCTTTCGTAAAATATTCTTTCCAAATTTTTAGCGATACTCCCAGACCAATACCCAACTCAAGTAATACTATTTCCTTATCTCGCAAAGGAGCTAAATACTTTTCATATTCAATCATATAATCATGCCAAGGTGCTCCTTTTTCGTTATCATACTTAATTGATAGTTCGTCTAAATTCATCATAGTTTAACTCCTTTATAAATCAACCAAAAACTGTACATATTCTTCTTGATTAAAAATACCCACCTTAATCACCTCTATCTGATTAACATCCATCCTACCTTTAGGCCATACATTAGGAGGAATAATTTTACCAATTCCAAATAATGCCTTAGAATAATCAACCTCATCAATAGCATTATCACTTATAATAATAAGATAAGCAGGTATTCTTAACTCAAATGATAATCTGGCATATAATTCTAATTGAAATCCATTATTCAAACTAATAAAATGTGTTACCACATCCTTAATTGTTTTAAGACTACCTATTACCCGCCGACACTCTAATAATGCTACTGGTTTACCTTTACGCCACTCTATCCAATCTAAATCTGAACAGTAGCAATCTCGTCTTTGAGATATCTTCGGAAAACACTCCCTTCGCCATAAAGAATACTTCTGGTCGTGACCGTGTCCTTTATCAGTATGTACCATCATTTTATCTCAATGCTATTATCAGAAAACCTCATCAATTCGTTCTTATGACTTACCATTATAATCTGCCTACCTATCCTATCAGCCAGAGCATTTAAAAATGTACCGGCTGCAGGTAAATATTGTCTGGATAAATGCTTAAAACTTTCATCAAGTATCAACGGCCCTTCCACTCTCGGCCTACTTATATTTAATATAGCTGTCCTAAGAGCCAGAGATACAATATCTACTACACCGCCACCCGAGGTATCCATTGGATTATGCGGTTCGTTATATGCTTTGGATTTTATCTTAAAATTGACCTCTTGAAGATTTCCTCTCCTTCCGAAGTCTAACTCAAAACTATAATCTGGTCCTAATATACTTTGTAAGGCATAAGTTACTATTGCTTCAAACCCGTGCTGAGTCTTAATCCTTACTGAACTCTGGGCTATTGTCAAAACCTCCACACATTTAGAGTAAAGCTCCTTATTCTTACTGTGCTGTTCGAGTTTATCTTCACTGTCCTCTACCTGTTTAACCAATAGTTTTATCTGTCCATTAAGAGAGTCTTTCCGTGACTGTAAATCGTTAATAGATTTTTCTACTGTACCTAACCTTGCTTCAAAATACTCTCGCATTTCTTTAGCTCCTCGTTAATAGCCTTTTCCTCATTAGCCAACCACTCATCAATCTTGTCAATATCAATGTTATGCTCTGCTAATTCTTTCTGTGCCTTTTCCCTCTCTGAATGTAAATTACTCAACCTCTCCTCGAGTTTAGCTTTATCAATCTTCTGCTGACCTACTGTCTTTTCAATAGTCTCAAGTCTTTCTTTAAAATCACTCATGCTACCTCCTGACTTTCAAACCTCTGTATTCTTTCCACTATATTATCAACCACTTCCTTATCTATACCCGCCTGAGTTCCTGCGAGAGATTTAATTATATTAGCTAAATTAAAACCCTGAACCTTCGCTGACTCTAAACTCTGAACAAATGATTCTATCGATGCTTCAAGACTTTTATTTTCCTTGACCTTCGCTAAGTCAAATACTTCTTCTGGTTGTTTATAGGGTACTGGAATAATCTTCATCGAGGTAGGATTTGTATTTATAAATACCATACTTATCGGTCTTTCAATATCTGATTTGGCTACCGTCATACGAGAAAACCCACCAATATTAACATAAGTCGTATCTTCTATCTTCGCTATCCCGAAAGGTGAGTGGTTATGAGCTACCAACACCAAATTATAATCACTTTTTATATCTTCAATATTTAAATGAGGTATCTTTGGATTTATCGGCCCGTGAGTTAAGAAAGCGTGAACTACCGCTATTGCCTTAACACAATTTCCCGAGAATAAGCCCTTTTCTCTTATTTCTTCCTCTATCCTGTGATGGTAATCATATCCTTGAATATACAATTTTTCATCTGGGTAATAATGCTTATCTAAATGCTGTATCAATCCAGACCGCCTGAATATATGGTCTAAGATAGATGCTCCCGATAGATTTGGATTATGACCTATCTCATCGTGGTTACCTCTAACTACCTTCCAAGGAATACCCGCCTCCTCTATCATATCTACTATCCTGTCGCATAAATTTAAGCTGACTAATGGCGAATCGAAAAAATCCCCTCCGTGAATTACCATATCAACAGTGTTATCCTTACTATACTTAATCACAAATTGTAATTTCTCAATAACATCCTCAAGATATGAACCCGTCCGAAAGGCAGGATTCACTCCCTTAATATGAGTATCATTGAGATACAGTAATTTCATTATAAAGCTCCCTTACTGGCTCTACTACATTATTATATTTCTCTTTCAACTCTGGCCTATAAGTCAATACTGCTGATGGATGAGGAAGTATTACGGCCTTACAATTCTTTTCTGGTATATCTTTAATCTTCCCCGTCTGCTCTAAAAACGGAGTTAATCTCTCACCAAACACACCCCAGTAAGCGTCAGCTCCTAAAACAACTATCATTTTCGGCTCAAGATATTTCAACTCAAGATGAAGCCACACTCGGGAACAGACCAGTAACTCAGCCATCTCTGGAGGCCTGTTACTGGCTGTATGGCATTTCAGCACATTTGTTATATAACACTCCCGTCTTGGTATATCACACTCCATCAACCAAGTATTTAAAAATCTTCCCGACCTCCCGACAAACGGAATACCTACCTCATCCTCATCCCTGCCAGGATTACGGCCTACAATTACTACTCCGTTTTTCCTTTTAGGCCCTATCGGGAAAACTGGTTGAGTTGATTCAAGGGTAGCTTTACACCCTTTACAAAACTCTAATTCATCCAGAAATCTCATCTTTTCTATCATCTGTGTAATCATCCTCAATCCTTTCTGTTGCTATCTTTTTATGTTTTTCCTCAAAATAATCTTTTCGCTTATAAGTCAACTGCTCATACCTCTTACACCACCCTTTATCATAATCAGGACAACCCCGATATATTTTTTTCTTCTCTTTGGTTCTTCCTAATAATTTCTGTGATTTTAGGGGTACTCTTATCCACTTAACTCTTATTAACCTTAAAGGTTCACATTTTTGATTATCACAAGGACACCCTACATATACATTTAACTTCTTTCTTATCCCTATTTCAATTCTATCAAGCTCTTTCTCAATTTTAGATAACCTATCGTGTTCCTTCTCATCACCATCACGATAAGCCTGTAATAATTTTTTAAAGTTAGCGTTGTAGGCCGCACTATTATTAACCAACTCAATAACAGACGACATATCATAATCTTTACCTCTTAATAATTCTATTACCCTATCAACCGTTAGACCTCTATTGACCTTAACTTCATCTTTAATTAAATTAGAGTTAATTATCTCCATTTTCTTCAAGGCATTTTGCGAGTCTATAAATTCTACCTCTGCTATCCCTCTGAAGATATTTCTTATAGAGATTACATCTGTACTTCTTACCTGATGAATTTCCTTCATCAACAAACATACAAGGACATTTATTACATAATTCATCTATCCCCAAATCAATTTCTAATCTCATCCTTCCCTCTCAAGTCTAATGTCTTTAAATTTTAAAGAGTCTAATACTAAATACTTAGTAGCATCCTCATAAGGTTTAACGCTACGCTTGGCTACATAATTTATAAATGCCGCACAGGTCATAGCTAAAATTTGGAAAGGCATTTTAACATCGTGCTTAAGCCCAATATCACCCTTACCGTCTTGAGTAATTTTAATTCTAAATGTTACCGTATATTCTTCAGTTACCATTATAATTCTATCTCCTTTAAGATTTCATCCGTGATTTTACTGTGACAAGTCGGACACCGCTGATACTCCTTGAGTATGCTTTTATATTCCTCTGTATTCTTCTGTACTTCCCCTGTAATGCGTTTAATATCCTTCTCTATATCTACATATACCTTATTGATTTCTTTTACCTTACCGACCAACTGTGCTGCATTTCCGTACCTTTCAATAGATTTCTTGACCGATAATAAGTTATCAGGCCATTTTATACTATCTAACTTCTTATGAATAGCCCTTATTTCTTTATCAAATGACTTAATCTGCTCTGCTAACCCCTTAACTATACTGAATACCTCTATCCTGCCTTTAAGGCCTACAAGTGTTAATTTATCTGGTATCTTAATCTTAGCAATGTCATCCTCTAACTGCCTACTATCCTTCTCATAAGCAACCATCCAATCTCTTAATTCTGCTATATCAAAATAAGTAGAGTTTCTGGCCTTAGCTTTAGCGTAGGCCTCTTTTGCATCACCAAGCTTACCTTTAATCTGGTCTAACTCTGCCGTAATATCATCAAGCGTTCCCATCTTCTCGCTGACATCAGCCAATAACATTTTACTTTCTCGGCTTATAGCAAGAATATCTTTATTATAAGACTGCGAGACAGCATCGAGAATATCATTACCCGTGAGCTTGTTAAATACTTTCATCCTAAAGGTAGCCGGGGAATCGAGCAGGAAAGGAAGGGAAATTTGAGGCGAAATATTTAAAATCAACTGCTCTTTATCAACTGCCATAGGAACGATGCCTAACTCCTTAACAATATCCTCGGGTACTGTCTTGCCGATAGCATCATATCTTTTTTCCTCACTATCCTTTATTAAAATATAAGCATTAACCGTATCACTTTTCTCTCTTTCAATAATTGTTCCATTATCCAAAAGAATACGAACTCGAGTAATATCCGTATTATGCTTACGGATATCATCACCCCGATTATACATTATCCACTTAAAAGCCCTAACAATAGCAGACTTGCCTGCATCTGTTTCACCCAAAAGTACATTAACCTTTGAAGTAAAGTTTGCCTTAAACTTTTCGTGTTTTTGAAAATTAACTAATTCTATTCCTTTAATCCACATATTTTCCTTTAATAGTGGCAGGTGAGAAAGGAGATTACCAAACTCACCTGCCGTAACCTTGAACATCCTGTAAAGGGGATGTGCGACCCCTCTACCAATCTACATCTGTCTTAGGCCTTACCGTTGATGCTTTTGCTCCTGCCGTTGATGCCTTTTCTTCTTCCTTAATCTCAAGAAGTGGTTGTCCTCTGGATGCTAAATATACATTTATTTTTTCCTTTAACTTAGGATAAGCTCCCTCTGGTCCTATGCCTTCACCCTTCTTAGCTGTTCCCTCAAATAACTCGCTTACATTTCTATGAGGAGGTTTGCCTTCATCCTTGTTTTTCTTGTGCTTAATCGAACCTTTAACTCTATATTTAGCCATCGCAAGTTCTTCGGTTGAGCCAGTCTGTCCTAACTCTATCCCGCCCTGAAGTATTGCTAATGTCCTACCAAAATTATTCCCTACTGTCGGAACTGCTGCTGTAATCATTGAGCAACTTGAGCCTGCATATTCTTTTTGCGATGGAATATCTGCTATTACCCAATGCCATCGATAACTCGGGCCAAACTCACCTTTCTCTGAATACTCTATCCAAACTAAATCCAGAAAATAAGCATCTGGCGGTGGAATTTTAATTCCTTCTTCAACTTTAAATTCTCCCATAATTTTTTCTCCTTCTTTTACCTCTTTGGGTACCTTCGGGTTTCTGACCCTTAACTTTGTTTCATCGCTTCCAAGTGTCTGTCGATGTCATCACCTACTAACTTTTCAACCATACCTTGCTGTCTTGCGGCCTTGGTTAACAAAGCCTCTTTACTGATGTCATCTGGTAAGGTTTCCGCTATCCGCCGAGTAAACTGCTTACTCTTGTAATTAGCACTCGGTAGATTCTCCATGTACATTGTTTCAAGAATCATTTTCCTCTCACCTCCTTCATCTGTTAAGACTTGTCGGATATAGCCCGCCTTATTGCCTATACCCAACTCAACTTCTTTTAATATTTTTCTCATAAATTATTTAGTGGCCCTTGGGCTACTAATCTGTCACCTACCTTTTTAAGTGCATTTATTACTTCTTGAACCGAATTAACTGCTGATTGTAATAACATAGCTTTTCTTTGTTTTGCTGCCTCATCTTCCCGATAAGCATATATTGACTGCTCCGTTATAGCATCACAATATTTATCAGATATAGGAGCACCTTTAGGCCCTTTCTGATTCTGTTTATTCTGTGACCAGTTAGTAGAGTGATGCCACCTTCTTTTATTGGTTGACTGCGTTGCCTGATATACGGCTTCAGCCCATAAGGAATTTACAAACATATTTATAGATGCCAGTTTCAAAAAATCTGCCTGAATATCATCTATCGCAAAGTCTAAAATAGCCTTTCCGTCCACCGTAGCATATTTGGACACTATCTCAATAGCCTCACTAACGGCATCAGTTTCCTCAACCTCTTGATATGCCTTCTCTAATCTTGCCTTCGCCTGCTGTATTCTGTTCATATGCCTCCTAATATATTATAGCCACTATCTCTGAAAATCACCACCGATTAACATAATTTTTGAGGTTTCGGTAACCCCTTATCCTTGTAATTTAAGAACACAATATAGTCTGATTTACTCACATCAATAGCTAATTTATTCCTGCCCTCAAGCCGTCTGGCCCTTATCAATATCGGGTCGCCTATCTTGAGCATATTCTTATAAGTCATCCAACTATTATGCCAGAGATTTACTGAATAATTAGTAATACCCGATATATCCATAAAACACATTTCACCCGTTTTAGATTCCCAAGTCTTTAGATTCTCGACTACTCCTATTGCCAGAACTGTACCCCTCTTATCGCCATTAGCCAGACCTTTTGATATATCAATACCTAAACCCTCAATGACATCCTTATATAAAAGTATCGGATGGCCTGTCAAGTAAAACCCGAGAACATCCTTCTCTCTCCTCGATTTTTCCTTATCCTCCCACTCCTCACCGCTAAATACAAAGTCCATCTTAGATTTACTCTTGCCTTTCATCGTCTCAATAGCATCAAATATCGGCTTTCTTCCTTTCCCGAAGCAGTCTAAAGCTCCCGACTGAGCCAGAGATTGCATCGCTCCCTTATTAACCTTCACTCCCGATATATTGTTTATAAAATCAATAAAGGTCTTAAACGGCCTTTTAGCTGCTACTTCTGTAAATCCTTTTATAGAAAATTTCTTTACCATACCAAGACCACACCTTATTGCCTCACCCTCTTTAATAAATCCCCACTCCGATATATTGATATCGGGAGGAAGTATCTTTATTCCATTACTTATAGCATCATCAATATATTTCTTTAACTTCTCATCATCACCGACCTGAACGGTTAATTCAGCCGTTGACCAATTCACAGGATAGTGAACCTTAAACCACATAGACCAATACGAGCATAAGGTATAAGCTATTGCGTGTGACCTATTAAATGAGTAGTTAGATGACTTCTCAATTATCTTAAACAACTCTGCCATTATCGCTTCATTATGGCCTATCGCCACTCCACCCTTTATAAAATCAGACCTAAGACCAGACATCTTAGCTGCTATCTTCTTACCTATCGCCTTCCTTAAATCATCTGCTCGTTCTAAACTGAACCCTGCTATCTGTACGGCAATTTCCATAGCTTGTTCTTGGTATAAAATTATATTCCTTGTATCTTGTAAAATCGGCTTTAGGTCTTTCATTATCGGCTCATAATTACCCCTCGCAAACAAATCTATAAAATCATACGCACCGGGCCTAACTAATGCCGTAATGGCTGCCAGTTCCTCAAAGTTTCTCGGCTTTACTTTAAGCACCGTATCTATACCCAAGTCACTTTGAAATTGGAATATATCTCGACAATTACCCTTACAAAATTCGTCAAATACTTTTTTATCATCAAGAGGAATCTCACTTAATCTCTTTATTCCAGAAAGCTCCTTAACTATCGCTAAAGTGGTTTGTGTCTTTGAACCCAAGCAGTCAACCTTCAATAAACCAAGTGCATCAGAGTCCTCCATATCTGCCTGAATAACTGGGTCACCTGAACCTCCACCCGATAATCTCAATGCTACTGTTTCTTGAATAGGGTTATCAGATATAATCATACCTGCGGGATGGATGCCTTTAGTCTTTACTCTACCCTCTAACCTTCTGGCTATCTTAAACATCTTGGTATATTGTTCGTAAAAGTCTTTAAATATAGGCTCATTTAATATAGCTCTATCTATCGTCATATTACTGCTTTGTCTGGTAACAAATGATTTACTGATAGTTTCAGCCGTAGCGTAAGGTATTCCACAAACCCGACAGCAATCTTTTATCGAACCTCTACCCTGTATCGATATATAAGTAGATATTTTAGCCGTTTTCCATTTACCCTGAATATACTCTATTACTTCATCCCGTCTTGAGGCGTCAAAATCTACATCAATATCTGGCGGTGTCTTTCTGGCAGGATTTAAAAATCTCTCAAATAGTAAATTATGCTTGATAGGGTCAACATCCGTAATTCCGAATTCATAAGCCACCAAGCTACCCGATACTGAACCTCTGCCCGCTCCGACTTGTATGCCTTGTTTCTTAGCCCAATTCACAATATCACCTATCAAGAAGAAGTAATCCTCAAAGCCTAATTTCTTAATAACTGATACCTCATATTTAAACCTTTCCCTATATTCTGCGGGCCTGTCAAACTTCAAATATTTTTCAGTCATTTCGTCAAGACTTTTATTCATCTTCGGACACTTGAAATCATACTCAATATCAAAATCCTCAACCTTATCTGCTACCTCTTGAGTATTCATTATGGCCTGTTCGTAATCCTGATACTGAATCAAAGGATGGTACTCGGCAAAATGGTTTTTCATATCATCCTTACTCTGCATCCAGTAATCCTCTGAATCAAAGCCCGGTGACTCTGCCAGAGTTTTCTTTTTCTGAATACCCAGTAAAGCATTATGAGCCAGTAAATCTGATTCCTCAAGGTAGTGCATATCACAAGTAGCCACACATTTAATTTCCATTTCTTTAGCTAACCGAATTAGTTTAGGATTTATTATTACATACTCCTCTAACTCATCTGGCTGTATCTCGATATAATAATCATCCCCGAATAAATCTTTCCACCATTTCATTTCAGCCCGTATCACCGATTCATCTTCTTCTTTTAAAATCATATAAGAAATTACACCCTGTAAACAGGCCGAAAGTGCTATCAAGCCCTTACTATGTTTCTTTAAAACCTCTCGGTCTATTCTGGGTACATAGTAAAAGCCCTCTGTATGAGATATCGTTGATAAGGCCAGTAAGTTTTTATATCCTTCTTCGTTCTTGGCGAGTAATATTAAATGGTTTCTATCCCGAGTCTTTTCTAATCTATCTTTCGCTATATAAAATTCACTACCTATTATCGGCTTTACTCCCACCTTCCTGCACATCCGATGAAATTTATGAATACCAAATAAATTTCCGTGGTCGGTTATAGCCAGAGCGTTCATCTTCATACGCTTAGCTTTTAAAACTAATTCCTCTATATGCCCGAACCCGTCAAGTAGTGAAAATTCTGTATGTACGTGAAGATGAACAAACCCGCTTGAGTCTATCTTGTAATCTGGCGTTGTTCCCCAGTAAAGTTTAGGTAAGATTAACTGCCTGCCGTGTTCTCCATATTCTTCTTCAACTCCAAATAGTTTAACGGTCTCAAAATCCGTATAAAAATCTTCATTAAAGAATACATCGTGAATATGAAATATCCTTACCCCTCTTTTCTCAAGCTCATCAAGTAACTCTTTATCTATTCCCCACCCATTGTGCTGAAAGTGAAGATGCTCCTCTGCGGTTCTCTTTGAGGCATAGACCTCGCCCTGTATCGAGCCAGTTACTGTCGGGGATTTGTCGCTCTGGTACTTAAATACCTTATTGTCTTGAATCTTGAATTGTATCATATAGTATTATAGCGTTTAAACCTCTGCTTCTTCATAGGCCTCAACTATCAACCCGTAAGCTTTTCTTATCCTCTTTATGTTCCCATAAGCTTTAGGTATAGATACTCTCAATATCTTTGCTATTTGTTTTGTGGTCTTTTCTTCGGATAGTAAATCTAAGGTCTGTAAAGTGGGTTCTCTATTACTCTTATCTATCGCCATTTCATTTATAGCACTCTGTAAATCTTCTATTAAAAATCCTGCTTCATATACCTCTGGGTTTCTTGGTTCGGGTATCTGAAAATCGTTGGTTATAAATTGTATTGTGGCCTCTATTGTTTTAGTTTTCCTATATCCTTTTCTCAATATCGGGTGCCTTCTTCTTACTTCTTTTCTTATCCAACTTCTCGTAACCGACTTAGACCTATTAAAGGCCCAAGTCTCAAAACTGGCCCTTTCTGGATTATATTCTTTAAATTTTTCAAATATGTTTATCAAAATTTCCTGTTTTAAATCTTTACTATCGTGTTCTTGGAGAGTCTTTCTTCTGGTATGTCCTTCTAACCTTACTTTCTTTTCCCACTCGGTTATCAACTCATTAAAAAATCTTTTGTCCTCCTTTGTTTTGACAGCCAGTTTTGTGAGTTCCGTCATAACCCCTCCTTCCTTTCTGTTTGCCTCCGCCTCTTTTTATATATCCCATATCTCTAATATAATATATCATATGGCAAAGTCAACAGATATTCAGAAAAAGTTATCTATACTCACCCTACATTTTTTCAGATTTAATGTTTTTCAAGATTTCAAAAATTTCATTTTCTAAAAGTGGAACATTAAATCCTAATGCCTCAATTTTTTCAGTTGACAAAATACAATTAGAACGACCTGCCTTTAAACCTGCCAAAACTTCTTCAGCTGGAGCTGTAATATACTCTACTGGCTCGATTAACTGGTACATCCGTAAAATTTCCTCAACATCCATAGCTCCTTTATTCACTACATTAAAAGTACCAGTACATCCTTTCTCGGCTAAAAATTTAATAGCTTCACAAAGTAGTTTAAGAGTCGTCATTGAATTTTTCTTAACAAGAAGATGTTTGCCCTCTTTAGCATACTTAACCACCTTAAATATGTAACACCTATCACTTAACTTTTCATCAATAGGCATCCTGATACGAAGTACCAGAGCTTCAGCATATTCTTCAAGAATCTCTTGCGACCAACATTTAGTCTTTGAGTAAAAGCTTCCTGTAAAGTTAGCTATATCTTCTTCCGACCAATGTTTCTCGTAACCTGAATAGATGCATCCCGAGCCGATATGAATCCAGTACCTCTTTAGCTTCTGACATACCTCTGCTATCATTACTGGTAGGCCGACATTACCGCCGAAGGTTTCTGCCTTATGGTCCTCGCACCAATCCACATTAGGCCTTCCCGTCTTTCCTGCACAGTTGATTAAAATATGACTTGGGTATTGCTCCTTTAATAAATATTCCAAGTCGTTCTCGCTGTAAATATGCCCTATTAACATTTTACAGTTAGGTAAATTCCTATGTAAATACTGGCCTACATAGCCCGCTCCAAGTACCAAAAAATTTAGAGCCATCTTTTTTCCTCCCTATTCTTTGTTTTCTGATAATACTTTCGGTTCACCAACTTCTACTGGTTTACCATTAACAGGTTTATCATCAGCAGGTTTAGCCTTACTCATAGCCCTTTCAAAGTCTGCACGCTTTCTATCTAAAGCTTCCCTTCTTTTTCGCCTACATTCTGCACATCTTCTCGGAGGTTTGTCATACCCCTTTTTCCAGAAATAGGCTTGTTCTTCTTTAGTGAATATAAAATAAGCTCGGCATTTCCTCTCTTTACACCGTAGCTTTCTATCCACAAATTTAGTAGACATAATATTCTCCTCTTTTGCTAAGTCATCAAGACTTACCGTTTTAAATTTTGTTTTTTTCGTCATCATTCAAAATTATTTTTCGAGCCAAATCTTCGGCTCCCATTAAAGTCTCGAAAGTACCCGCATCCGTCCACTCGCCTTCGAGTTGATGAATACTGGCCTCCCTGCGTTTTATGTAAAAGCGATTCACATCGCTAATCTCTAACTCGCCTCTATCACTTGGTTTAAGCGTATCTATTATCTCAAACACAAAAGGGTCATACATATAGATACCCGTCACCACATAATTGCTTGGCGGTTGTTCTGGCTTTTCTAAAATATCTACCACTACTCCTCTTTCATCAAACTCAAAAACTCCAAACCTTTCAGGCGTAGTAGAATCTTTCATAAATAATCCTGCCTTGCTGTTACCTTTAGAAAAGCGTTTAACATAGGGCTTTAAATCATCCTCAAAAATCTGGTCACCGAGAACTACAAGCATCTTTTGGTCACGAACAAATGCCCGAGCCAAACCCAATGCTTCAGCAATTCCACCCGCCCTATCCTGTATCGAATAAGTAATCCTTACTCCCCAATTCTTACCCGAACCTAAATACTTAACTATCGGTGGATAATTCTCTCCACCCGTAACAATATGTATATTATCGATACCTGCTTGTATCATTTTCCTTAACGGATATTCAACCATCGGGTAATTTCCAATACGAAGTAAATGCTTATTCGTTACTCGAGTCAGAGGTAGTAACCTCGTTCCCTCTCCTCCACAAAGTAGAATCCCCTTCATTGTTTAACCTCCCTGCATAAAGTAGCATTGCCATAGCGAATATAAAAATTATCCATTTCCAAAAATCACTCATGCCAAACCCAATCAACAAACCTATCAGTATTTGACACAAAAAAGACTAATATAGCCACCACCAGTAACGCTATGGCCCAAGCTAATGATATAGCTATCTCAATAAAGCCATCTACGATTTTGGTCATACCATTTAATAGTCTTTTCAAGGTCGTCAAGTCTATTAGCTGTTTGAGGAATATACCAGATATCCTCAAGCCCTTTATTAGTACTCACCATTGAGTATTCTTTATCGTGATATGGTCTTATCGTTGATGTATCAATAAAAGTTATGTCGTCCTCTGGCCTATCAAATGTTCTTAAAATAAGTTTTGCTAAATCTAAATTACAGATTTCAAGACCGCCAGTAATATTATAAAATTGAGTCTCACCTAAGTAGGTATAGTTATCAATAATACTACATAATGCGTCACAATGGTCTTGAACATAAATCCATCTTCTTTTATTTTTACCGTCATTATAAACTGGTAAAGGCATATTTTCGAGGGCAGACCTGATATATACTGGAATTACTTTCTGGGGATGCTGATAAGAGCCGTAATTATTTTCACAACGGGTAATTACCAAATTCAGGCCGTAAGTTTTTTGGTAACCCATAGCCAACATTTCGGCAGCTGCCTTACAAGCTGAATATGGATTAGTCGGCATAAGCCTACCGTCCTCTGGACAATTCTGCTGTTCCCCGAATACCTCATCAGTACTTACCAAAACAAATAATAAATCTTTATTTAAACTTTTTCTGGCGCACTCGAGAAGATTAAATGTACCGGCTACAGTATTATTAAAATGAGAGCGTGGATATCTAACGGAGTGGTCAACAAAGGTCTTGGCTGCGAAGTGAACAACTACATCCACCTTTTCTAAAATTTCCGATATATCATCCCTAAATAAATCCTTATAAATTAACGAAAATTTCTCATCCTCTACCTCTTTAACTCTTTCCTCGGCTAATGTATCACAATTACTATCTAACCCGACAACGCTGTGAACACCTGCAAACTCTGTCAACATATACTTGATGAAATGACTCCCGATAAATCCCGTAGCTCCCGTTACCAGTACCTTCATCTTTTCACCTCCACCAATCTACCAAAATTATTAGATATAGCTTTAACCACTTTATTTATTCCCCTGAAATAATAATTTCCCAAACCATCTTTAACGGCTGCTTCGTGGTGAATTATATCTTTCAGTTTAAGAGTATTTAATTTAGGCTTCAACTCCCTGATGTCAATAGGATAAATACTCTTTATCATTGAAAAAGTTTCTTCACACTCCTTGAGAGTATCACCTTTAACAGTTATTTCATAAATTTTAGTTATCTGTTTCATCCCGACCTCCAATTGGGAAGGGCCCAAGCCCCTGCTCAGGCCCCACTGATAAAGTTGATGAACTAAAGGAAAGACTAATCGTGCTGACTAATCTTCCCCGTCACCTTTATTACTATCATTACAGGCATAAAGTGTTCTTCGTTCTTCCGCTACATCCTTAACTGCTACTACTCTATTAAATAAACACTTTCTTCTACACCCTTCACAACCTTTAAATTTAAAAAGTCCTTCTTTGTTAGCTTCTTTCATTAGTTTTCCTTAAACCAATCAGCAGTCTTTCTTAAACCCTCATAAAATCCAGTAATCGGTTGCCATCCTAATAGCACATCTGCCTTACTTATATCAGCATAAGTCTTTAAAACATCACCTTTTCGTTTTTCTAAATAAGTTGCTTCAATCTCCCTGCCTACAACCCTTTTAACTTTATCAAAAAGATAATTAACTGATAGAGGTCTACCACTCGCCACATTAAAAAATCTCTCCTGCAATATCGTCCATCATCAAAGCTAATAAATTGATTGCTACTACATCGTCAACATAAGTAAAATCCCTCTCCTGATTACCATCACCATAAATCGGTGGACTCTCGCCATCCAATAAACATTTAATAAACTTAGGAACAACCACCGCATACTGATTTTCTAAAGATTGACGAGGGCCAAAAACATTAAAATACCTAAGAGATACGATATCTAATCCGTATATCTTGGTAAATACGTAAGCTAAATCCTCACCGGCAGCCTTTGATGAAGCATAAGGCGATAACGGCCTTATAACATCTGTTTCACTCTCGGGAAAATCTACCCTATCACCATAAACCGAGCTACTTGAAGCAAACACTATCCGCTTAACCTTACTATCAACATCGGTAGCCCTTAAAAATAACTGCATCGTGCCACGAACATTTACTCGATAATAATTTAAAGGGTCATCAACAGATTTAGGCACACTCCGAAGTGCTGCCTGATGAGATACATACTCTACCCCATCTAAAGCCCTCTCAAGAGCTGTTTCATTAGTGATATCACCCTGAATAAATTTTACCCTATCTTCGATGATATGATTCTCAATATTCTCTATCTTTCCTGTAATAAGGTTATCCAAAACCACAACCTCTGCTTCTAAATCAACAAGTTTATCTACAATATGAGAACCAATAAAGCCTGCTCCACCTGTTACTAAGACTTTCTTGCCTTTTAACATCAACCACCCCTTTCTGTTATTTTAATCTACCCTCGAGATACTTAATAACTTCTTCAACATTGTTAATTCCCTCTACATCCTCATCAGGAATTTCGATGCCGAACTCCTCCTCATAAGCCATAACTAATTCTATTTGGTCTAATGAGTCTGCTCCCAACTCCTCCCAAGTATCAGATAACTTAATCTTCTTTTTGTCCACTCCAAGCTGTTCAGACATAATGTTTAAAATTTTGTCTAACATATTTACCCCCTTATTATCCACAAGGTTATCAATAGAGCTATCAATATCAATACAAATAACTCTGGAATAAACCTACTTAGATTTTTTAAGCTCATCCATACCCCATATAGCCCAAGCTAATCCCATCAAGTACCGGTCACTTACGGGCCTTGCGTGTAATAATCTATCAAGAGTTTCAGCACATATTTCAGCTAATCGGTTATTTTCAATAGCACAAGATGAAAACGATTCTAAAAGCATATATAATTCTTTTCTACCCTTCTTCGCAATATAACTTAATGCGTAATCATAAGCGGGATGAGGTTCGCCAACCTTTAATTCACCCCTACCTAACTTCTTCTCACCCATATACTTAAACCCCGTTATGTTAACCAAAATTCTGGTTAACAATAGTTAACCTAATTTCGCAAAAGGATAGGCACATAACATTAAATTATTAGTAACAAATACAAAGACCTCCTCGGCGGCTGCGTGTATCGGATTCCTTATCCCAAGATATATACTGCATAATGATACTGCTAAATGCACAGGCAGAATTAACCAACACGCACCGCCATACCTTAAACAGAACACCAATGCTACACAAACTTGAGCCAGACAAAACACAAGCCTTCGCCAGAATTTTGTCCAAAATTCCTCACCGCCATATCCCAAACTAAACCCGCCAATGAGTAGAGGATATATCAACAGTAAAGGAAAGCTCCAAGTTCCCATTATCAACGAACAAATATTACAATTTAACGCCTGTAGTAGTGATGCGATATAACGCCTTAGCCATTTCTTCGCCCGTCCACCCATCATGTAAAAGACGGAGCCTATCCCTAATGTAATTATTGAACCTGCGGCAGTATATCCAATGAGGTACTCGTTCATTTTTCCCCTTTAAGTTTATCAACTTTCTGCTTAGTAATCTCACGGCAACACTCCTCCTTCCCGCAAGTGTCAGGAATATGCTCACCCCTATATCTTACCGCTTCATTACATATCGGACAACCAACATATTTATACCCAAGCTGAGCATCCCTTTCTTTTCGTTCCTTTAACTTTCTTGCTTGTTCCTCTTTCTGTTCTGGCGTTCCTGCCTTTTTTGCTCTTGACATCGTTCACCTCGTTTATAAAAGCCACTATTTTTTCAAGAGTATGAGGCCCTATCCTCAACTCAAATTCCTTTTTACCACCCTTTAATACCAAAGTATATCTATATTTTGCGGGTACTGTATAGCCAACAATACCCTTCCCAAAATCTCGAATAGCTTCCTTACGAATACACTTACTATAAATCCCCTTTAAATAAATCTTTTTCATATCTTCACAAATTTATATCCACATCCCTCTGGAACAACCTCGGGTAAAAACGGAAAAGCCACACATATCGGAGGCTTTACTGAGGCAGTACATAATTTAGTGACCTTATTATAGCCAGAACACTCTCTATTTATATTAACACCCATAAAAGAAAATTCCTTTTTAACCGCATCATATTTATACATCCTAACCGCCCCTTGACAACACCTTCCGCACTTCTTACATTCACCGATACGCTTCAACCCTCTTTCTTTTAATAACTCCTCGGCTAAGTACCATATAGCCATACTCACTTTATCAATTTACCTGTTTCACAGGGCGGCCTGTAAGTTAGCTTTACCTTCTGTACTATATCGTGACATAGTATAATCGTCCTATCCTTTATCTTCTTAGCTAACCTCTCAACCACCCCTCGTTTAAGTTTCTTTACTCCCGTGTGTCTTTTAGCTGCTCCCATGTGACCCATATCTTGACCCTCCTTCATTATATTATAGCCATTAAGTCAAGATTTCTGCATAGGAAGCCTCCTTTCACACTTAGGACACCACCCTCTATCCGCCTTGCTATTACAGAACGGACAGATATCAGGATATTTAATTTTACTCTCTTTCTTTTCCTTTCTCGGCATCTATTCTCCTAATTTCTATTCCCGATTCATTTAAAATATGCTCAGAATAATCGTCATAATTCTTATCAAACTTCAAAAAGACTAAGGTTGATACTCCTGCGTTGACTATCTCTATCGCACAATCCTTACATACCTGACCGCAATAGCAGTATAAAGTAGTTCCCAAAGTTGATATCCCGTTCCTTGCAGCCTGAATTAAGGCATTTCTTTCAGCGTGTCCTGCCTGACATAAATGTAATCCCTTACCAGATGGATAGCCGAAAACTCGTCTTGGGCACGACATCAATTTATGGTCTGGCCCTGTCGCTAAACTCCGAGAAATACCATTGAGTCTATCATAAAACCACCTACCTCTTTCGCCACAATGCGATACCCCTCGAGCAGGGCCATTATATCCCGTAGATATTATAGCCTTATCCTTAACCAAGACCGCTCCTATCTTCCTGCTTAAACATTTACTATTTGAAGATACCTCTTTGGCTATCCTCATAAAATAATTATCCCATTTTTCTTGCTTCATTAGAACACCCTATCCGCTAACCCGAGATATACCGCCTCGTGTGGAGTCATATATCTATCAAACCTCATCTGGTCCTTTAATTTATCCCGAGTATATTTCTTGTGTTTCTCTTTAATCCGTTTTAAATAAATTCCCTCCATCACCCGATTACATTTTTCATCGTGTTTAGCCCTATTGATAAAGTCTAATGAGTGCTTCTTCTCGCAACCTGCTTCCCCGTAATGAATTAAAAACAAACAATTAGGAGATACCAATCTTTTCTTACAGGCCTGTAAAATAATCGTACCCATTGACCGAACCCTACCGTAACACTTCATATGTACCGGACTTCTAATATGCTTAATAAAATCATAAGCCGCCATCCCCGCATCATAATCACCGCCATAACTACACCAGATAATAGTAATAGGCTTCTTACTGGAGTTATCAAGTAGATATAATCCCTTCATCAAATTTGAGATACTCCAATCGTTAACTTCCCATTCTTTTAACTCATCAAGCATTTCCTCGCCTGCCTGCCAAGGTCCGAAGTAGATAACACGATTTCTTAAATCTATATTCCGATGATACCAATGATGAATTTGGTCTAATGTTAACACTCTAAGATATCTCCTATCTGCTGATACATATGCTCGAGAGTTCCCGAGGCGTCAGCCTTAATTAAATCATCCTTAAAAGAATCTACTATTGTTTCAGAACTATGGCTTAATGTCTCAACCTGTGCATTACCATCACGATTAGCTAATCTCTTTACCCTGATATCATCTGGCACATCAAGATATATGCCTACCCACCCCATACTTTGTAAAAGCTTATGCTCATTAGGAAATCGAACATCATCAGCTACAAGATTAACCTCCATTTTGTAAAGAGATTTATAGGTATGCTCAATAATAAAAATATCTTCCTTAAATCTGTTTATCCAAATATTACCGTCAACCATATTTCTGCCAACTTCTGTACCGATGGCTTGTAATAGTTCCCTATTCTTGCCCTTCATATTAAAATAATCAAAGGCCAGATTATAAACTGGGAACGCAAATTTAGCTCGTATATAGCCGTAATTTTCAATAAGATAATTCGCACTATAAGTCTTGCCCGAGCCTGCTTTGCCTACAAAGTAGACATTAGGTAATTTTTTAAAGCGTTCTTCCACTTTCATTTCTGTCTAACCACACCTTTAAATCGTTTGTATCCCGAATTCGATGCTCCGTCTCAACATCCCGATTATATAATCTGTCTATCAAAAGAATCCTCGGCAATTTTGCCATTACAGGATTATCTTCCACAAGCCAGATACATTTTTCCTCGAGAAGTCTTGCCTTCTTTTCTTCGGGAGTAAAGTAATTAACTAAACATTTATCACCCAGATTATTGGTTATCCAAGATTCCGTTTTCGACCTCCAAGCAACTGGTTGATGAGTCCAAATCTCGACTATATTTACACTCTTTCTAATTAAATGAAAATACTCTGTTACCGGAGCATATATTAACGCAAATAAATTATCATCCTCCAACCATTGATAAATATTCTTCCCTTGATGAATCCAGAAATAATCCGTAGGAGCAGGTACTCCATACTTATCATTTAAGTAACCCATTAAATCTCTTAACACTCCATCCAAATCAAATACTATCCTCATACTTTCCACTCCTGCCCGCCAAACATTAACGAGCCTTTATAAATTAAAATCTGATTGACGATAAACCGCTTAGGCGGTTTCATATAAATCAGCGATAATCCCTGCTGCCAGTTCGGATGGCCTGTACCCCATATCTTCGCTAATCCTAAATCACAAAGACAAAAATTTTCCCATCCTCCCAATGTTTTATTAACTTTTGTATCGTAATGTGAACCTCCCCTGTGAGTATGGCCGTGCATTATGCTCATCCCGTATTTCTTAACCATCCTGCGAGCCGTCATCCCTGAATCTTGGCTTACCATTGTGCCGTGAGTAAATAATAAATTACCCTCACGATGTAGCTCATTAGCTCGAGTATAGAATTTATAATTCATTTTCTCTAAGCCCAATATCTTCTCAAGTTTAATAAACTTTATAGAATCTAAGCCCGGTGCTGCCCTCCAAATATATTTTCTTAGTCTCTCATCGTGATTACCAAACATATAAACTAATTCAGCATCAACATGATTTTCCCTTATGATATTAAGCTGTACCTTTAAGCCGTCTGCATCCCTCTGTACTGTATCTTTACGGGAAGGGTCTTTATCAAATTTACTTAGTTGAGGTTCGTCAAGCATATCACCCAACATAATTATTTTATCTGGTTTGATATCCCTCAAAAATAATTGTGTCACAGCCCAAGCCTTTTTATCGGCAAAGGGCCAGTGTAAATCGTTGATAGCCGCTATTACTTTATAACTCATAATCAACTTTCAAAGTGAATATAAATCATCTTCTTCTCGCATCCATAAACCAAAGGTATAAGTACATAATACATATACTTCTCGTCTGGATGCGGTGGAACACTTATAGTTTTTATAGCTTCCAACTGCTTCCCATCCAAATCTGTAAAGCGAAGATTCTTAATCTTACCACCCAAAAATTTTAAATTCACCCTGTAAAAATAATTCTCCCGTCTTTTATAACTAACAATACCAAGCTTGTGAAGCAGACGAATTTCAGCCATTGATTTCCATAAACTCCCATCCGTTAGCTTTAGCCACCTTTTCGTAATGGTCTCGATGTTCTTTACATACTGTTTTAGCTACCTCTGCTCCATTAGATTTCCTAACCTTAATTTTATATTTTGCTTCTGCATTACATTGATTCCCATATTGACACCACATAATATCCTCCTATTTAATGGTTCTCAATAAATCCCTAAACTCTGCAAACATTAAATCATCAGGGTCACCATACTGCAATTTAACATCCCTGACATTGAGGTAAGGGCTTAATAATTCATAAGCCTTATTTTGAGTTTCCCGACCTGCATCATCGCCATCATAAAGTAAAAAGACATCATTATATTTTGATATCAATAATTTAGCCTGATGACTGGTTAAATGCGAACCGAATACAGCTACCGCAGGTTCTCCAAAATTCCAGAGTCTAATAGCATCCCAAACTCCCTCAACAACCCATACATAATCACTTGATACATTGTTATTATTGAACAATAACCTCCCCATAGGACTTCCCTTCGGTTGAAGCACCTTCTTCGGTTGCTGCCCTGTTACATCACAAGCTAAGAAAGTTATCTGTGAACCAATAGAATCAAATATAGGAATTATAATTCTATCTTTATAATAACCATCCGTAGAAAATTTCATCTGAAAATGATAAGCTATCTCACCCGCTTTATTCTCGGTATATCTCCTCTTTTCCATTAGATAATTTACTACTGACTTAATACTATTAGATACTTTAGGCATCGGTATCTTAACAATATCTTCTTCTACATCCTCCTGCTCATCACCCAATAAGCTGATAATTTCTTTCGTGGTGGGCGACACTATTCTATCACCATAACCAGACCACTCTAAAAGCTTATGAACGGCCTCATTTCTTTCAAGTCCTAAAACTCTTTGAACCAAATGGATTATATTGCCTGATGAACCACAACTAAAACATCGCCAGAGGCCTTTACTCTTACCCTCGGTTGATATTGAAAATGAAGGATTCTTATCTTCGTGTTCTGGCATCGGACAACACGCAATATACTCCTTACCCGAGAACGCTCCCTCAACGCCTAATTCCTTAAAAACAACCTGTAAATTCATCTTCTCTTGAAGGTCTTTAAATCCCATCTATCGACCTCCTGACTAAGCTAATCCTATCATAGTCACTATTTATTTCTAAAAATCTATTTTCGCAACCTTCCCTTATTTTAATAAATTGTAGCTTAGTTAAATCCATCGTCCTCATCTGGCTTGTCTGAATAATTCCTATGGCTATATCAGCGTGGGCTGCTATCTGCTGTCTGGCTAATCCGATATCTCCAAAGCTCAACTCCACCTTTTCTTTTGCTCCTACCAGTAACTGGGCTGCCGACCATATCGGAATATTCAGCTTGAGGGCCAGACCTTTTAAATTCTTAACTATCTCACCGATATATTTCCAATCCATAGCCGACTGGTAACCGCCTTCGTTTGGACTCATTATCCCAACATAGTCAACCACCACCATATCTGGCTGAAATACTCCCGATAACTTAGATAGCTCCGCACCTATCAACCGGCAACTGCAACCTTCTGGTACTCCCAGAATTTTTAGGGCATTTGGTTTTAATTTCGAGACCTCCGCATCCCATTTTTCGTAATCGTCCTCAGACATTTGAGCCCGTCTGAATTTTCTATATTTAATTTGGGCTAACCTCGAATCAAACCTATAAGCCGTTTGCTCGGGTGTCATTTCAATAGTTACAAAACAAACTTTATATCCTGCCAAAATGGCTGATATCGTTATATCTTGTAGTGATATTGACTTTCCACCTTCGGGCGGAGCCATCATAAGACCTAATTCACCATTTCTTAAACCACCATCAAGCTCTGTATCAAGCTTTTCTATACCTGTCGAGATACAGAACTTTTTATCTAACTCTGGATTTTTCTGTCGCTTCTGTACGGTAGTCATCCTGTCAACAAAATTCTCGTAATAATCAACTACCACTACATCCCTGCCACCTGCAGCTACATCCGTCAAATCCTTTAACAAAATATCCTGTGCCTTATCTGGATTATCGGCGTCTATGTGAGCTATGGCCTTTTTCATTGACACTTTAAGTCGGCGAGATTTATGTGCCCGAGTTACTTCTTCATAGGCATATCTAAATTTATCCTCGGTTATCTCATCCTTCTTTTCCAGAAAAGCTACTATATTTGAAATCTCCTCTGGCTTTATCGGCATTTTTTGAATCTCATTAACCAATACATCCAGTTGAGGTACTTCATTAAATCTATTAAAATAACTATTCATAGCCAGAAATATCTGTCGCATAGGAACTAACTCAAAGCTACCTATTGTCAGATTAGTGACTATGGCTTTAGTATCATAGCCCTGTAATAATCCTCTTATCACCTGTCTTTCAAATTGTGCTAAATCACGCATTTTTACTCACCTTATCCCAAAACTCTCGGCCTATTCCGCCCTTTCTATAATCTTCCCCTTTTACTGCGAGCATTTTACACGCTCCATAAAGTATTGATATTACCGACTCTCCATATTGTTTATTTAACTCTTGTAAATTATAATTAGTACTAATAATAGTTACTCTATTCCTATTCAACCGCTCCCTTAAAACCGAATCAAGCCTGAGTCGAACCATTGGATTTAATTGTTTCCGTACTCCGTCATATTCTTTGCCGATATCATCCAGAATTAAGACTTCCACCCTTTCAAGAACAATATTCATAGCCACCTTAACCGAAGTATCGTCAAATGAACTCATTACCCAATCAAGTAATTTAGAAAACGGCAGATATTTCACCGTAAATCCTTGAGTTAAGGCATCTTTACCTACCAGACAAGCCAAAGTTGTTTTACCTACTCCGTGTGACCCATAAAATAGTAACCCCTGACCGCACTTTAGGGCTTCGTCTAAATTCTTACAGTAGGCCATAACAAATTTTTTAGCATCAGCATCGCCTATAAAATCATCCCACTTTATAGGCCAGTAACTCTTTGGTAAACTGGCTCCAAAATATTTATAAGCCCTCTGTAATTTAGCCCGTTTATCATCATCCGTTCCTTTACCCGTAAATACTTCTTCTTTAATAATATTTAATTCTTCTACCTCTAACTCGGTAAATTTTACAATCCCTCTGGCTCGTTCTCGCATTTCATTTTCCATATCTTACCCTCATAGTATTATAGCCAGTAACCTATTTTTTATTCATCTTATCATAAGTCTTTTTCAACATCCTAAGTATATCTGAAAATGAAGTATTTTCTGAATATCCCAAACAACTCTTAATCTCTTTAAGGTACTGCATTATTCTCGGCATCCTACGCCAGATATTGCTTTCAAATAAAAACTTACTGATGTCTGGCCGAGATTTAAGAAATACCTTCCTCCGTTCTTCTAACCCCAATTCCTTGTGATACTTAATCGAAAACCTATCTGCCCGTTTAAAAGCCATAAAATTCTTTCGCCCTCCTGATTTTTTCTTCTTCCTGCTTCATAAACGCTTCTAAGCTACCCATACTCTTATCTGCGATATCTTTAGCCCGCTCATCAAGGAAGTCAACCATTATCTCTTGTTTGCTAAAATACCAAACCCTAAAATTCTTGACGGTCTTTCTATCAAGCAGCCAGTTTATATACATTTTAAACAATTCATTAACATTTATTTCACCATGCCTACCTTCGAGCCTGTGAAGCTGTGCTATCGTTCTCTGGTTGATATGGATTTTTAACTGGCCCATAGGCCGTCTGGTTTCAACACCATACTTCTTTTTAAATTCATCCTGAAAGTAGAGGCACATCTGCTCAGTAGTCCAATGCTCTACTTTAGTTTTCTTGTAGCTCTTTACTCCTCTCCTTACTCTAAATTCCCCCATCCTGCTACTCCTCTATATAATAATATTCTATTTTAAATAATTTAATATTATTTGAATTATATTTTCTTCTTATCATTTAATATATCCTATTACTACTATATAAGTATATTAAGTTATAAGTCTTATTATTATATATTCCTTCGGAATATAATAATAAGCCTATGACATCAAACCGCTTTCAGTAATTCCTTCTGACTTATCCCCACAGGCTTTTGAGTTATTCCGTCAACTACTTCTTTAAATAATTGAGTCTTAAATTTCAGTATCTCCAGTACTCTATCTTCCACAGTATCTTTTGCGATTAGTCTGATAACATTAACAGTTCCCTCTTGGCCTTTCCTATGCAGTCTATCTTCAATTTGAGCTATCTGCTGTGGATTAAAGGGTAAGTCCATAAAAATTATGTAATCGGCACATTGTAGATTTATACCTTCTCCACCCGCAGTTGTCATCAGAAATACATTTTTCTTTTCTGACACTCTAAATTCATTAACTAATTTATCTCTGACACCACCAGTTGTCGGAACACTCCCATCTAATATTATAGCCGGTAACTTCAAATCTCGAGCTATAATATTTATCATTTTTCTAAATTGTGAAAATACCACTACTTTATGGCCGTTCTCAACAATTTCTTCTACCAGTTTTTTCAGCTCTTTTAATTTCTCTGACTTCCTAACATTAGGGTCTATCAATTCGCAGCTATCACAGATTTCTCGTAAAAATGTAATGTTAGCTAATATATTTGCCTGTTTAACTTTTTCCTCAACATCCTCTATCTCTGATTCTAACAGATTTCTTTTGACATCATTATAAAATTTTCTCTGCTCCTTGGATAACTCAATATATAAATCATTATAAACTTTAGGCGGTAGGTCTTTTAATACATCAGATTTTAATTTTCGTATCATTATGGTTTTCAGCTTGTTATGAACTTCTGACAATCGTTGATATCCTGCTATCTCACCAAAGTAGCCTCTGGTAATATATCGTCTGTCGAATACCATCCAATTACCGAATATGTGAGGATGTATAAATTTCATTATCGAGTGTAGGTCTCGAAGTTTATTCTGAACGGGAGTACCCGTAAGACCGTAACGGTATGATGAATTCTTTGCGAGCTTTATCAATGCCTTCGTTTGCTTGGCTTTATGGGTTCTGATACGATGTATCTCATCAACTATAATACAGTCGAATTGTAGGTTAAATAGCACCGACTCTATATCGTTTCTCAAGATTTCATAATTAACTATTTTGAAAAATGCTTTGGCAAGATAGGCCTCTGTTCTTTTTTCGGGAGAGCCTTCAACCACCCGATAGCTGACATTATGTAAGCATTTCTCAATCTCACGCACCCAGTTATATTTTACTGATGCTATACAGACCACCAGACAATTCCTAATCTCACCGATAGACTTTAAATGCATTGCTGTTAATAGTGCCGGATAGGTTTTACCCGTTCCCATTTCTGAAGTATTGAGTGCTGTTTTCCGTTGTAGAAAAAATTTAAGGGCCACTTTTTGATGTGGCATTAGAGGGAGTTTAGCTGAAGATATATCTATGCCGTTTAAATCACAATCTTCTTGCTTCGTTAAATGCTCCAACCCGATACACCAATCTCTGTATTTAATCAACAATTCATTAAGGCGAGGAGATTGCTTGATATCTAATAATCGTCTATCCTCGCACTCTTTCTTTAAGATATCATAATCGTTGAGAGCAATAGTCCAAACCTTTCGGTCTTTATCCCATTGCCTTGAGGGTAGGCTTTTAATTACATTGAGGTATCGGTAAAAATCATTACCTTGGACAATGGCCTCAAAATAGCCAGTATGCTCCTCGGGAGCTTGGAGTAATAACATAAATTATTTCTTATTAACGGTTACTAATTTTTCTAACCCGAGTAATACAGCTTCAGAAAAAGATATCTTCTGACCAAATGCTTTCTTTCGCAAATCCATCCAAGCATTTACTCGCTTAAGAATTTCTTTAGTCTTGCTGTCCTCTGGAAAATAGATAGACTTATTCATTAGAATACCTCCTTGATGAATAATATATCATAATATAATGGATGAGTCAATAACATTTTATTTCTTATTATAGCGGGTAAATTGGTAGGCCGTTATAATTCATCACAGTATCTTTTAAGGTCTGGATAATTTCTATGAATTTCTCCTAAAAGTCTGGCATAATTATCAAGTTGTTTTAAAATTTTTTCAAGTTGTAAAGTAGTAAAGAACCCACCGAATTTGTAGCGTTTAGTGTTATACTTAATCCCTGTCAAGTAGGCAATTTTCTCAGTTACCCTTAACCTCGCACTTCTCTTTTCCTGCTCCCTCATATTCTTTGTCTGCTTCATCGGTCACCTCCTCAATGTTCACTCGGGAGTATCAGAACTCCATCTTCAAACCAGAGTGTAATCTCTGGGAGTGGGAAGTTGGTATAGGTAATTTCTTCTGTGTAGATTACCTTTCCGTTCCCATCTTCAGCCATCAATGTAGCTGTATCATCTTCTTTAACTTTTAATCTCCATACCGCAAATTCTCGATATTTCTCAAGTGTCGGCTCATACTTCATATTGGTAAAAATCTTAGTGAGTAGCCAGTATGCTCCACCCTTATCAGCTACAAATTTTACCCCATCTGTAAATCTGTACCCAGTAAGTGGGTCGTAGTAGTGATTTAGTGTTCCTGTAAATTGGTTCAGGTCAGACATAGTTAACTTATCCATCTTCGTTCACCTCCTCAATGTGTTTCATTACGAACCATCCTTAAACTTCTCTCGGAGCTTATCATAATTCCTCATTATCTCTAAGCAACTCTCTTTCCCGAGTACTCCTTCACTTAGGATTATCACATTTCTGACATCGAACATATTTGTTTCACCTGATTCTCGGATTTTCTCGTATGTCTCAAATTCTTCTCTGGTAATCATTGGTCACCTCCTAAAAAGTCTATTGACTTCTTGACTGGCCTTCTTCAATGCCTCTCTCGTCTTTTTCGCTCGTTCGGGATTACATCTGTACTTATTATCCTTAGATTTGTGTGCTTTCATCCCGCCACTCGGTATCCAGACTCCGCATTTATCACATTGGTATTCATACTTCTTCCCGTACCTTCTTTTCTTTAAGGCCATTTTGTCACCTCCTTCTATATTCCCTTAAACATTTAATCCCAAATCCATTTGCTTGATTCTGTGTATTCCTGCCCTCTATCTGTCTGGTCTTTCTTAGGAAGTGGAATAGTTCGTGGCCTGTTAACCAGACTATATGCTCATTAGTACCTTTAGCTGTTTCTTCCTCAATATCTATCGGCATCCTTTCGTAGGCATCATAGGTCGCACTCCATTGAGCCATCTTCTCGTTCCATTGTTCTTTAGCCTTTTTGAATATTAGAATCCTGCCGTTCGTTCTGTTCTGTATCCTATCGGGTAATTGTCTTGGACTCTGTACTGTGGATGTATAGTTAAGATTTGTTTCTTCCCATCCTCCAATATATTTATAAGTTCGGTTGCTTGGATATATAGGAATTTTATTAACTATATGGAAGTATTTTCTCGCTTTCCATCCTCTCGCTTTATTTTTATTAGCTTTCCTTTGCGATATCGGGTAGGAGCAGTAGCTCCTTGGATATTTAGCCTTCGTGGCTGTGTATCTTATATACTCCATCTTACTCATATCGTAGCGGGATAGTAACTCCTCAATATAGGTTTTAACCTTCTCGTCAATCTGTATTTTGTAATCCATCCTCATAGTATCCCTCCTTCTTCCCCTCTCATTATATAATATAACATATTATAATAGGGATGTCAAATCGGTCAATGTAATCAAGAGGTTTTTAGGTAGAGTAGATATGAGGGATTAAATTATTTAAAATATCTAAAAGATTTCTTGAAATAAAACTCATCATTTATACTCAACAATATTAAAATCCATTTCCTTATTCCAGAGTGCCCTGCATATCTTCATCTTCTCGCTTTTAGTAAAGTCGCCTGTTACCTTCCAAGTAACTCGACTCTTAGCATAAGCCATCTTCGCTGTAAATTTCTTACCTCGATAAACACCTTCAGCTTTATCGTGTCTGCCATTAGTATATTTAATTATCTTTTTAACCTTAACTGAATCAGTTATCATTTGAGCCTCCTTTCGGTAAATGCATCACATTAAACCATTTTAATTCTGCTGTCTTTAATAGCATCGCCTCTAAATTTCCTTTAATCTCAACATACTCATAATAGTTTGGAAAAAAGTTTTTAGTCATATCAAATATCTCATCTAATTTTTCTTTTACGAATTCTTCTGGCGTATCTTTCTTTAGCTCAAATGAATTAAATCTTTTCTTATCGTCACTCGCAAAAGTTTTTTCATCCCGATACATCCGAGTTCGTATTTCTACATACCATTTACCATCTGGCCTTCGTATCGCCATCCCCAAGACATTACCCTTTTCAATGCCCTTGTTTTTCTCAGCGAACCAGATACCCAAGATATAATCCTCACTTCTTATTTCCATTACTTACCTCCCTCATCTATAAACTGCTTCCATTATAAAATCTTCGATGCTATTACTAATCTCATTGTAAGCACCTTCCCAAATATCGAACCACTCATCCGGTACTCGGTCACTTACCAGTTCCCTGACCTTCTGGTAGTCTGTGCCATTATAGGGAGTTGAACACTCTTTAATTGCGTTCTGGACTAAGCCTTTAAGCTTTCTTAAATTTACTTTTCCTATCGACCTTGCCATCTTGTAAATCCTCCTTTGTAAATGGGCTGTGGCCCTGACAATATTTAGAATTACCCTCTGTGTTTTCCTTTATCGGCTTCTTGCATTTTGGACACTTCATCTAACACCTTCCCATTAAAAAATTGTATCACACCTTTATAAATTTTAATATCGCACCTGTCCTGAATATATCCGTATGAAGGGTATGGCCAGAATACTCTGAATTTTCTATCTCTACCGAAGTAGCATACGCTATATTTAGTGCCGTATAAGTCAACTACCAAGTGTGGAGTACCTTTCTGTGATAATATTAGTGAGGACTCCAGATTTAATCCTTTCTGAACCCGTCTTAGCATCCGCTCCGATTTAGGTATTTTATCCATCACTTCACCTCATTTTGATTTCGGGTACAGTCCTCTTTACTCTTATCAACTCTGAATCCTACAAATCTTGGATGTCTTAGACTGCCCGTTATCGTTAATCTCTCACACTCTATTTCAACCACCCTTCCCAAATATTTCTCTTTATTCTTAGCTATTCCCCATCGCTGCTCATCACTCAACCCAGAGGCATAGGTCAGTTGCTCCTCTCCATAAAATCCTACTCCTATACTCCCGACTGCTCCCTTATATTTCCCGTCACCATCCTTAAATCCTGTGATTATCATTGTGAACCTCTCAAATCTTTTAACCTTATACATCCCGTGTCGGTCATAGTAGGTAGAATTTAGATTCTTGAGCATTATTCCTTCACCATCTTCAGCTACTATATCGTGGTAATATTTTACCTTATTTATGGTAGTCCATCCCGATATAAATATCGGAACATCTGGGTACTTCTTCCGAATTTCCTTGACTACATTAACCAGTACTATATGCCTATCTCGGTAAGGTATCTTGGTTAAATCTTTTCCTTTCAATTTTATAATATCGAATACCCAGTACTCGAGCTTTCCTTTCTCTTTCTGCCGTTCCCAACTCTTTTCTGGCCCTGACCCGATTATACTGGCTGTATCATTAAAACTATGGCTCGGAGCAAATCCTTCACCGTCAATTATAGTGCCTTCCAATTCTGGTAATTCTAAATCTCTCAAGTGTGGGAAGTTATTTGTTCGGTCCATATATTTACCAGTCTTTTCCGAAATCCGTCTGGTAGTAAATCGGTTTCCTTCGTGGTTAATTTCCATCTTCAATCTGGTACCATCGAGCTTCTTTTCAGCTATCCAATGGTTGTTATCGTTCCACGCTTCAACCGGTACATCCTTTATCCTGCCTCCAAGTGCTTTAGATGTCTCAATCTGCTGTGGTTCTGTTTTAAATTCCTTAAGCTTGTTTTCCATAAACCCACCCCTCATCAAGGCATATCTGCCTCACTATTCTGGTTGCTGTTTGTTTATCCAATCCCGTTTGAGCCATCAGGTCATCAATTAGGGGTAGTTGTAAAATCCCTCTATCGTCAGACTTTAACCATAGCTCTTTAATCTTCTTTTTAACTATCTTTTTCTGTTCTTTTGTGTATTCTTGTACCTTCATTTTCCCTCCTTTCTTCCTCTCATTATATAATATAACATATTATAATAGAGAAGTCAAGGTCGCTAATAGAATTTCTTGAGGATATGATTGAGGTAAGGCATTACTTTTTGCCACTCATCAGCGTCTAAAGTATAGACTACGGTAGGTTTTTTCGGTTTCCGAAGTATTTTATAGACAGTAATTTCATCACGCCTTATACTGATGAATAAATTATCTGAAACTCTAATCGTTTTAAGGATTTTTGTTCTTCTTACTGGCCTATCCATAATCGTCTGTATTTGCGATTTAAGGGCATTTTAATTCAACCCATAGTAGATATAGATACCTATTAAAACGCCCCGATTTACCCCATTATAGCCTAAATTCAGCCCATTCTCGAGCCTTTTTAGCATATATGACCTCAATTCCATTGAAAGTTGTAAAATTGGTAAAGGAGTTCCCTTTCTTTGGTCCTGACGGCTAACATCCGATTTTCCTCTTTACCCCTCACCTTAAGATTATGAGTTATGTGATAAGTAAGCGTATTAAAAATTCCCCAAACTCCAATGTCTTGAGAATTAGCTATCGCAGGTTCAATCAATTCATTTGCTAATCTTTTTCCCATCTTTGACTCATCAAAGAAGGTCCTGATTCGCTCCTCACTCGGCTTAATGCTAATCCAGTTCCTCCAAGTGTCAATAGTTGAATCCACCTGCGGTAACTTAGCCATTATCAACTCTGAAAACTTCTGTGTAGTCACCCCTTGAAAATGCCTTATTGATAATCTCGCTATGGTCTTAGGTACTACCAATCCGTTCTTGCATTTTAGCCTGTGAGCATTTAACTCAAACCCAACCCCAAATTGTGAATTATAGCTGTTAAAAGCTCGTAACCCGAAACTTACTACATCGCCTACTTCTACTTCTGCTTTATCTACTGTCTTAGTGTCAAAATCATACTGAGCAAATAGGATAGCTCCTTCCCGACAAACATTAACCCCTCTGGGCTTCAAGTATGATAGATTATCAAAAGTGTTAATTACCTGCTCGTGAGGAACTATCTTGTAATTATTCCCGACTATTCCTAAAACTGCTCCATTATCTTTTCTGACTACCGCTTTCCTATCCGGTACTCTCTTTCCACCGCATACCTGTAAGCTTTTTAATTCTACATCAAATTTATAATTCATGCTCGACCTCCTTCAATATCAATATCCATACTATCGCACTCATCACATTGCCACTCATCCTCTGGTTGTGGTTCTTCATCTACGGCAACCCCTTTCTTAAAATAGACTCTAAACTTTTTGATGAGTATAAAGCTATCTGTATTACCGCAGTTATTACACTCCATTATTCACCTCCTTTACATAACTTTACTTAAGTAGAAATTACCAGATATTACAGTACTACACGACACCCTATTCTCTGTATAAATTCTGTGATTACTTTACTTAACGTTACTGCATTTTACTATATGTAATGATACATAACTATATCTGCTAATAAGTCTTTGATTACTTTACTCGAATGTACATAAAAATATCGCAAAACACATCACACCACCACACAAAACTAAACTGCATACTACGTTAGATGTTATAAATCCTGTGATTAGTTTAGTGCATCTTACGACAGCTCACCAAATTCAGCAGTACGACACATTAAAGTTTTTGCCATCCTACTATTTCAAATCTTCCAAAATCTGGCCTATGGCTGCCTATCCCGTGACTTCTTCCTGCTCGCTCTACTCCTTCTCTCAAGACTTCTTCGGTCAAATAATCATCCATAACTTGTAAGTCAAAAGTTACTTTCCACTCTCGGATTATAGGCCTTCTAACTACAACCGATGGATTACCGATAGCATTTTTGTTTTGGGTAACGGTAACATCTGGCTCTTTATCTGGTTTTCCGTCAATATAGCAATTAAACGGACTAACAAATATCGTGGCTTTAGCTCTCGGCTTATTCATCTTGATTTTGTTACTGACTAAAGGTACAGGCGAAACCAAACCATTGATTACTGATGCTCTTATCATAGGCGAGTCTATAAAATACCCCTTACTATCTTGAGGGATTTTAGCTTTCCATTTTACCAATTCTTTTGCGTGGTCTTTTTTCCTTCTCTGCCCTTTATCCATTAACTCAATATCTTCTTCACTCATCTTGTTAAACTTAATAGGAACTGTACCCTGAATCGTTACTTTCACTTCATACATTTTTAAACCTCCTGTTTTAGATACTCTACTTAAACTTACCTTACCGAACCCAACCGTATATTACTTCATTGTTTCACCTCCTTCTAAAAGACTTGATTACTTTACTAAACCTGACTCAATTCGTCTTGAGCCAACATTACTTGAGTCGAGTCCATATTACCCGAGTTAAATCCAACTCACTCGAACTCAATCCATAAGACTTGATTACTTTACTTTAAATGACCGCTTCAAACATTATCCGACAGAACAGCACTCTAAATCACCCAACAAAAATATTTTAAAACTTAATTACTGCACTTCACCTTACAATACTCGAAACACACCACTCTAATTTACATTATCTTTTAAGACTTGATTACTTTACCTTACTATAAATTACCGCTCAATACATTATGCGACAATTCATAAGACTGATTACTTCACTTGACCGAACGGTATTTTAAATAAATAAACATAACATAAATTGAGACTACTCTACGAAACATTATCAGATAAAATCTCACTTTACAAATTTCAGGTCACCTTACTATAAATGGCTAAATACTCCACAATCTACACATACCATATAAAACTTACCGCCCTCAACAACTACCGCACTATTCTTGGGTAATAAAATCCATCTGGTACATCCGCACTCGCAAGGCCCGATTCTATCCATCGGATATTTATAGCCCCAGAGGTCATCAAGTTTTTTCTTTGTCATTGGACTTGCTTTTACTTCGTAAATTTTAATGCTCATCCCTTAACTCCTTTTTTCGCTTTCTCCCATTGCCTACCCTTCATAAGACCATATTTAACCCAATCTTTACACCCTCTACAAATTAACTTTTTAACACTGCTATTCGTGTATTGTATTATTATATGTAAATGCCTATCTAAATCTCTGCTATCCTCATCGATAATTTTACGACAGATATAACATCTATCTTTTACTTCTCGAAATCGTCCACACTTAGGACATCTTTTCTTCATTATTCCTCCTTTATTGGATATACTTTCTCTCCAAAAATTTCTACATACTCCATCACTTTTGATGCCGTCCAATCCTTCGGAATATTATGCCGTATTTCCTTAACCTCACCCCAAGAATACCCATACTTCAGCAGATTGTAGCAGATAGTAGCCTCCATCCCTGTATCACCTATCCGAACTAAAGGTACATACAGCTTATCTTCTTCTGGCTTATAAATTACCTTATGACAAGCTGCCAGAACATACTCAGGCCTCGGCATTTCATTTTGATTAAGCATCTGAATCTGCCTGATATGATGACATACTTGCCTTCTGTAAATCCATACAGGACAGCTACAAGCCCACTCATTTTTCCAACTGATAGATACTACCCAATGCCCGTCACCGGTTGACTTGGGTACATTCCAACTCTTTCGCCATTTTTCTTTACGATACCTTACCATCTTGACACTCCTCACCAACTTGATTGATAGTAATATTCACACCTATCATCCCAATTAGCTAAAATCTCAGTTAAAATTCGTTTTGTATCTTCTAAATCCCGCCAGTAATACTCGTCATATTCAAGACTCCCAAAAAAGAACCCGCCCTGAGTAGGTAATAATTCTTCTGCTGCTTCTTTAGTGTGTTTTTCTAATACCTGTGTAATCAAATCCAATAGTATCACAATATTACCTTTGGCTACCCAATGTGGATTACAGTCATCTACTCCATCCTGCACATTCTCTACAAACCATTGATGTATCTGATTAGATTTTCTCCAGTAAGCAACTTGTTCTTCAATGTAGGTCACCTTATCCAGATTAACTTCTGGGATTCCCTCAATCTTTAATGCCTCTTTCTCTTTACCCCAGATGTATCGCTTTTTATTTAAGTGCATATCTAATCCCATTATTCACCTCCCCTTTCCTCGCACTCCTTAGAACAGAATACATCACCGTTCTGTCCTCTTATTGTGCTTTTACTTAATAACCTCAACTTCTTACCGCACTTTTTACACTTAACCCTTTTTCCTCTTTTGCTCATCTTCTTCCTCTCCTATAATTGTATTGACAGCGTGGCTAACTGCATCTTCATAAACCTGCGGATGATTCTCTTTAATGTAATCCATAGCTAAGTTGAGTTCTCGAAGTTCAGCTTCCAGAACCAGAATTTTATTCGACTTTCCCATCCTTTAATCCCCCGTCTTTTAGGATTACCTTTTCTTCGCCTTTCTTGTAGCCTGATTCATAGACCTTTACCAGTAACTCTCTTACTTCTTTGGATATCCTCTTACCCGCTAACTTTATCACCTCTTTAAAACTCGGTGCTGATGTCTTAGCTTGTAGGTAAAGTAGCTTATCCTTGGCCTCAATACCTTTAAATCCTGTGCGTATTAAGAACCTGTGAAGTGGATTTGTGTATCGGTCAAGTAATTCTTTGTGTGCCTTTATTTCCTTATTCAAGCTGTTAATCTTGGCCTGTATCTTAAAAGCATCCCTGAACCAATCCCGTATCTCTAAAGTAGTGTCATCAATGGATATGTACTTTGGACTTATCCTAATTCCTTTTGGTATAGCCATCTATCTCACCTCCCTGATTTTTTAGTAATTCTAATATTACATCTGTAATTGCGTTCTCGAATTTATTAAGAAAGTCAAGTTCCTTACCGTTAATATAGACTACTCCGTGATGCGTTCTCACCTTAACTCCTGCTATCTCGCCTTCCCATTCTGTAAATTTATTTATCATCACTTTACCTCCTCAAATTTTATATTAAGCTCCTCTGCTATTCCTTCCAAATCTAATCCTCTGCCGGGGCATTTATCGTGATGATTCTCTATCTGCTCAATCTTTAGAAACTCCAGTAAATTCATAAGACCTTTTATCTGCTCCTCTGTGAAGTTATCCCTGCCTGTAAGTGCTATCCCGATATAGTGATTCCGACCTTTAGCGTGTGCACCCCTCTTAGTGCTTTTTCGGCCTACTTCTACCACCCCATTAGCTCTTATCAAGTAATGGTAGCCAATTCCATCCCAACCTCGCTCTTTATGCCATTGGTCTATTACCTCTACCCCTACATCGTGGCTATCCGTATGATGTATTACAGCCCGTTTACGGTTCATATCAGCCCCGTGAGCTGTCACCTGTAATATTAGTAACCCTATCAATATTGTTTTCATCTTCCACCTATCCTCGTATATTATAGCCATCATTAGTAATTATCTTCACATCATCCATACTTTTAGGCGGGTGGTAGCCACCCTCGCCTCTCGCTCGGCTTCCTGTATTCCAGACCTAATCTCTCGTAAATCTCTCGCTCTGTGTTCTTATATAATATATTTTTTCCTCTATACCATAGGCCATATTGGTTGAGTATGTAGTAATTCCGTTTGGCGATTCCCCTCATCCAGATATTCTCCTCTTTAGGCCCTGTGGTTGTCAGTAATCCTGAAGCCCATTGTGAAAGTGGAATTATCCATAAGTCAACCTGTACTCCTCTTACCAGTATGCTCGCCTTTACTCCGTCTGGTTTTCCCACAATCCGTTGTCCGATTTTCAGAAACTCTGCCATCATCTTCGGGCTGCTACCCTGTATATCTATGTCGCCCACCCTTCGCTTTCCTCGTCTCAAACTACCTGTAATCTTGACCCTGCCGTATGGTCGAAGTCTGGCCTTTACTTCCAGAGCTATCTTCAGAGCCGTTCTTCTATTAACCTTCTTTTTAATCCTCATAATTTCCTTAACTTCTGTACAGTTTTAGTATCGTGGTTAAGTATTGTTATCGAGTCTGCTTTAGGGCCGAATTTCATTATCACTCTTTCGTGGCTTATTATGTCCTCAAAAACAACCCCTGCATATTTCCCGAGCTGTCGAGCCATTGTTCCCCACTCCTCAATCGTTCCCACTGGTGAATCCCCGCTTTTATATTCTCGGTATTTCCTTGGAGTATCTTTCTTTCCATACATCACTCTTTTACATTCTATAAACTCTCCCTTATACCCTTGCATCTGTACTACTCCTATCATAGTCATCTTAAATCCTCCCTTGTTCTAAATCGGAATCCTCTAAGACTCTGTACTCATCTACCCTCTCAAAAGGTAGGCCCCTAATCTCGCCATCATCACAGTATATTCTGAATCCACCTTGGTAGCTCCCGACTATCACGCAGGTAAATTTGAGCCTTCTATGCTCTATTACTATTCCCCGTTGTTCACAAGTAGTCAAATCTCTCATTATTCACCTCCTCTTTCCCTGATAGCTTCTGCATTGTCTAAATATTCTGAAAGGTATTCCTTTACCTGCTGTAAGGTGTTAAATACTCTTTGTCCACCCTCCAACTGGTCCTCAACATAGTAGTTACCATCCTCGTAAGTCACCTGTCCGTAAAATAGGTCAACCATCATCCCACCTCCTTTATAAATCCCCTACTTTCCAATCTCTGTATCACCCTTACCGTATGTGGGGAGTGTCTTTCATACTTCCGACTCCCGTTAATTATCACTTTCTCACGGGTAGGCCATAGGTCTATCCTCTTTTCCTCTTTCCTATATCTTATTGTTATTTCGTGTTTCATCTTCCCTTCCTCCCCTCTCATAATATAATATAACATATTATAACACAATGTCAATAGGGTAACTCATAAAATATTTGATTTAGATGTAGAGTGGATATAGAGAATTCGGTCAGAGAGAAAATATCTAAAAGAATTTCCTCTTTAATTCCTGAAGATTGCGCTCCGTTGTCAGAGCAAAGGGTTCTGCCTACCCTTAATTCCTATCCCGTAGTTCAGTTTTCAACAACGAAGCGCACTTGAATTCAGCTTATTTGAAAATCAAGAGTCGGGCCTACTCGGCTTGCCCCTTGAGGTAATTGTATCTTTACTTTACCCTGATATTCACCGGGTACAGAAAGCTCATTACCCTTAAATAAGTATTTAGCCAAGCCCTGATTCTGGTCTATTATCTCACAGTTACCGCCACCGATTCTTCGGTTTGTTTTCTTTTCAATGAAATCGAAAACAACAGTAGCTCCAACAAGCGGTAAAGCTTTATTGAGAGCTTGTGCGTGAAAGACAATAGGAGTGTTATAATCATCCTTGACTAATGGTATTGGTTGAGCCATAACTCCTCCTTGTTACTGGTTCGTTCTCGCTTTTACGATTTCCTTGATGTAAAACTCGGATAAAAAGCGACCTTTCTTTTCAACAATTATTACCTCGCCTTCGGCATTGGTAATCTTATCACCCTTATTGATGACGAATATATCAGACTTCTCAATCGGGTGAATTATTAACGGCCTCGCACAGCCACTAAGCATTGTTAATGCTATCAAAAGCGGCAGTAAGAGCCGAATCATCTTCCGTTTCAACTGCATTGCAAGCCTCCTTAAAAGCTGCTTTCAGCTTTTTCTTCTTTGCATCGTTCTTTTCTTTATATATTGAAAGAACGAGAAAGAAAAATTTTAACGCTATTAAAATATACTGCATCTTAATCTCCCAAAGTGAAGCGGTAACGGCTTCTGGCTCACTATTTCAACCTTCGGCGGAGGTCAAATTCCAAAGGAGGTGTCAACCGTCACCGCCTCGAAATTTCTTAGTTATTAGTTAACTTCTTAAACAAATCGTATAACCCAGTTGATGTACCGCCAACAGCTATTCCTGCCATAATGGCCTGAACCATAGTCATACCTTCAGGCGTAAAGCCTGTAACCTGAGCTACGACTCCACCAATTACACCAAGAACAAATGCTACCACAGGTGCATATTTACTACCGATTGCAGGTATCTTTTTAATTAAATTCACAAGTATCGGAATCCCGATTGCTAAGATACCACTCGCACCAAAAATGTCCATAGCTTACCTCCTGCTTTTAAAAATTGCTACCGCCACAGCTATACCGCCGAATATAACAACACCAATAGCAATCACCGTATTAGTCACCATTACCTTCTATATTATTACCATTATCAACTGGCTTCAATGAAGCCAAGAAATTTGTCCTGATATGCTTTATTAACATCTGTAATCTTTTAACCTCTGCCGTATGTTTAGCCCAAGCCCTTTTCTTTAGAGCATCAGACTTAGCTTCAATCCTATCCCTAATCTTCTCATAATGATTATGGGAGTCTTGAATCTGTTTATTGCACTTCTCAATTTCGTGGATAATATTATCCACCCTCTTGTCGGCAATCTTAAACATTTTGACCTCAATGATTTCCGTTCACCTTCTTCAATAAAGTCACGGCTTCCGTCAAAAGTTGTGTTTGTTTTCCCGCTATTTGACATATCTCCTTATGTTCCTCTCGTTGATAATTATGTGCTTCTCTTACTTGCGAGTGAAATTCCCCTGCCATATTAGTATGCTTATCTAATTCCTGAGTAGCTTTGCTTACAATGTCCTGCCAAGCAGTATCTCTTTTCTCTGCTCTATCTAAAATCTTATCCTGCTGTTTCAATACCCATTTGAGCAAAAAGAAGAATAATGCTGTGATGATTATGCCAAATCCAAACTGAGGTAATAACTTCCACATTTCTGGCGTCATTAAGTTTGTCATAATTCACCTCTACTTTTCTAAGGTAACCTCATCAGGCTTCCATTTCTCAATTTCATTTACAAGGGCAAGCTGCCCTTTCACTTGTTCGACCTGATTTTCCAGAACCACCAGAGTTTGTATCAAGTCTTTTTTCTTTTTTGCGAGCCTTTCCCTTTTGATTATCAGTAATCTTTCCTCCGCCATCTTTCCCTCCAAATCTCTTTTTGAAAGCTTCCAATATTTGTTTTGCCGTATATTTCATACACTTGGCGTCATGCGGACAATCCCACATAAAGCCAGTAGGCTCAACATCAAATAAATAGCTATTAGGCCTATGACACATCGGAGTAGGACAAACTTTACGCATTAAATTATCAAAATGAGGATAACTCAATGCTGATGGATGCGTTCCTCCCCAACAGACTACTCCTTTAGATTTAATAGCAGCCATGCCGTGCATCAGGAAGCTGTCAATACCTATAAAACCTTTGCTAAATAATCCCAAAGCAATAATAGCCCTAACTGGAAAATTTATCTTTTCTGCTTTTGCCGGGCAATATTGATTTTCATGCTGAACCGAACCCACCATATAGCCCATTTTTATCAGCTCATCAACTAATTTATCTACTTCTTCTTTGGGTAAATCCCTTCTATACATCCCTGCTCTGCTGATAATATCTTCTTTCTCGGTCTTATCTTTCGGGAATTTTCCCCCGCAATGCTGTAAAAGGACCATAGGCCTATCAAATTTTTCAAGGAACAACTGAGCCATCCGTTTCTCTGACTCGCTGAAGTGAATCTCGGGGTATATCCCGTCATTGGGAATACCGAGCATATCACACCAACACTCAACAAAATGCCTTCGATTATAGATGTAGTCAAAATGATGATAAGGCTCAACATCTAAGAATATAGTTTTCTTGTCGAGCATAAAATCCTGAAAGAAATAAACAGATTGACCCATCCTCATAACTCTTTTAATATGAGGACTTCTAAGAAATACATCTGGACAACCTGCTATAACTGACAACGGCTTATCAGGATAAGCTTTTTTAATAGCCCGAACCACCGCAGTAGCCATAATATTTCTTCCTATTCCGCCTTTGACAATGAGCACGATATTGTCAGCATTGCTGACAAGTCTTTCCTCCAGTAACATTTGACACCTCCGTATTAACTATAAGCGATAGCCAGATAATTGACATCGCCACCACTATCAAGTACGGTTTCACTGCCAGTAGTTTCCGTACTTGAATAAAATTTTTCATATTTACAGCACCCTGCTGCTCCCTGCTGTTCTTCCCACCAAATTCTCTGCCAGACACAGCAAACCGAAGCTACAATCCATCCGCAACCTCTCCAAGGATAATAAGGATTACCGTGAGGGCCAGAACTCTTTAATCTTAAATAGGTGCAGAAGCATATATCATCACAATAATCAGAATAATAAAATCCACTTACAAAATTACAAACATCTGAACAATACCAAGGGTTACCGCAACAAGTATTCTGAACGCAACCTTCATAATGACAATAATCGTTATGGACCGTTTCGTAATTACAAAATCTGGCACATAAGGCACTTGTAGCATTTAACTGCCAACTGGCTGTTGCTTCATCCGCACACCATTGCTCGGTCTGATGACAAAAACAACTATCGTAGCACATTCCTTGACACCAACAGAGGATAGTTTTACCCGAGGAATCAAAGGGAACATTAACGCACATATTATCGCAAGCTTCGCAAGTGTGAGGACTTCCAGTAACAGGCGAACATAAACCAAGACTTGAACTATCATTACCAGAACTATCGTAACAACAATTACAGCATACAGTAGTACCTGCTTCTAAGCCCGAATCCACCCATTGAAAGGCATTTTCGTGTAGTTGAATTTCCCACTCATCAGAGCATCCGAAATTAACAGTATGACAAACTACTTGGGTACATTTCAATTCTGATATAGTCGAGTGAGGTTGACAATATTCTAATGAACAATTACACCAGACACCGCAACCGCATACTCGATATCTTATATCAAAACAGCTATGCCCGTAGTAATAGTTAGCCGGAGCTGCTGCATTACACCATAACTGCCACATTTCTTTAACCAGTACTTGACAGGTATTAACGCCAGTAACTTTAGTCACATCAAAATCTACTAAATAAATACACTCATCCCGAGTACCGCCAGAAGTAACAAGTTTAGCGTGAACATCAAAAGTCCAACCAAAATCACCGCTACCATTATCATAATAAGCAAAATTATCAGCATATACACACCACTCTTGACAAGAGGCACAATAATCTGATTGATAAGACATCAAATGTCGAACACCCATTTGAACTTGAGGTTGTTCATACCATTGACACAAAGTTACAGTAGAACCCGCACAGGCAGTACCCGCACAAATTCTTTTTACATAAGGCACCGAGCCGTAGGGGTGATTAAATTTTAACTGGCCGTGGTCTAAATATGAATAGCACTCATCGCAGGTAGCATCTACTAAACACATCTGGCCATCTTTTATTTTGACAGTTAAATTACCGCTTGTATCGTATGAATATAAGCCTGAGCCGTATAATTCTATTCGACAACACTCATTTGAAGTTTTGATTACAGTACCTACTATTGTTCCCGAAGTAACGCATCCAATATTAGCAGAGATAGCAGATAAACAAGAAACATCCAATTTTTCGGCAGTAATAGAATTAGCAGCTATCTTAGCAGCTATCACCGATGAAGCTACAAGTTTAGGGGTAGTTATAGAATCATCCTGAATATGAGTCTCACTTATGGAATCAGGCCCGATTTGTCCTCCCTCGATATTTATCTGGTCTGCTGATACTGAATTAGACCAATGGCCTTCACCGAATTTATCAACTCCTCTGATACGATAATAGGTAGTAGAATAATTTATAATTACTGTTATAGATGTACCTTGAGCCTTACTTAAGAGAGCTTCATTTCCCGTTTCCGTTCCTGTCCAAGTGTCAGAATCATTTTCCCAAATTTCATACTCAACTAAATCAGCATCACTTAAATCGTTCCACATCAGAAATGCTTTCTGGAATAAATTGGTAACCAGTAGTGATGGTGCAGACGGCATAGCATTAACAGGCTGTAAATAAGCGGCCTCGGGAGAGTAAGTACCCGAAGTATTATATGCTTTTATGAGATAGGTAATACCATCCCGAGCCGTTGGTCTAACTATGGTATAACTATCGGCTTTACCTCGCCATACCAAGTTAGAATCATCAGAACCCCAGTTGTCATTATTTAATCTTATTTCATAGCCCGCTAAGTCTGAATCAGTATTTTTATCCCAAGTAAGAAGTATCTCGTCAGTAAAAGTGTAAGAAAAATTTGAGACATTATTAGGTGCTTGTTTCCATCCTTCAATAGTTATTGCATATTGAGGACTATTAGACGGTACTTTAGATTCCCCTTCCTCTGTTTTCGATACTACCGCTACTACATATCTTCTACCTACCGCAAACGGCTTTTTAATGGTAAAGAAATCTTTATCAGTTTCCCCGATATTGCTACCCCAAGACTTTCCGTCATCATCAGATAAATAGATTAAAAAAGAAGTAGCCTTTTTAACCCACCTCGAACTTACTGATGGCTTCGTATATGATATATTTATAGCTATATCAATCTTCCCGTCAGGAAGTCTGGTAGTTTCCTCTTTTACAATTAGATTAGTGACATCTGGAATTTCAAGAGTGAGATACTTAAATTCATCCTCGGGAATAGTAACCCCAGAATAGTCATAAACATTTTCGTCATAGAGAATAGCATCAATACTAATTTCCCCGTCTTTATGCCTTCTTTGAATACTCCTTACCCTGAATTGCTCGTAAGCATGATTCTGGACTCCGAAACTCCACTCATCATTAACAGAAGGAACAAATGAAAAAGCACTTGAGACGGTTAATTCAGAATACGAGCCCGGTGATTCGGATACTGTCCGCTTTTCTATTGTATCGGTGATGGAACTCCTCACCTCTATTTCGTAAGTCTGTCCTACATCCAAGGTCACAGTTTTATCAAGTTTAACTAAAGTAGTAGTTGATTGAGCTTGGACTCTACCACCCTCACCCCATTGAGGTAAGTCATGCTGAAAATTGATAACATCACCGGGCTGTAAATTTATTGCTCCCATACCCGCTATAAATTTAATCTGCTTCGTCTGGTATTTTAATTTCTTCATTAAAATATTGCCTTCTCGAAGTGCCTGTGATAACCTCGTGCAACCTATAAATTGAATTTTCTTTTGTCTTTCTATTTCTCCATCGACCAAAGATTCTTCATTCCCTATTTCGTATTCATCCATTTGATAATCTTTATCAACATTAGCATATTGAAGGGTTAATATATTAGGAGTAGATGATTTAGATGCATAGTTTATAGCAAAAGAATCAGCAACTATACTTGTCATATTAAAAGTGTATGAAGCATCAACTTGTTTTTCTACGGTTAATCTTATCTTACCTGACGATATATAAAGCAATCCTCGACAGGTCGAACAAAGCTTATAAAGAGCATCAAGAGCAGACATTGAGGAATCAAGAACTATATCAAGCATCATCCTCTTTTCCTTATTCCCATCTAAATTATCAACACCCTCATCAAAATACTTTGCTGAAGCTAAGAAAGAATCTTCATCAATATTGCTTGAAGATATATATTGCCCTAAACCATATCTGGTATTAGTCAATAGGTCTCGAATACACCAAGCGGGATTACCAGACCAAGCTGTGACATAACTCGAGCCATCCCAAACTAAAGTGCCGTCATTTGATAACTTTTTGAATACTTCAGATGTAGAATCCCAGTAATAATCTTCCCAAGATACAGAGTCACCCGAGCCGTCCTGAACATCAGGCGTTCTGACTTTAGTGCCTGTTACTACTGCTGTGATATTGGGTAAAGCGTTAGCGAGAGATTCAGAAGCAACTAATCTTAATCCCAATAAAGCCGTTGAAGGATAGCTTAAATCTTGAGTGGTAATCTCATCAACGCTTGATAAACTCAATACTCCGTAATGCTCACCATCTTGGTCGGAAGATACTTTGGTTACCCGAATATCATATTTTTCAGGAGTAAGATATTCTGACTTGAAGTATCTGTTAAACTGCGTTTCCATCAAGCCGTTAAATTCGTGAATACCCGCAAAAGTCCAATCAGATGTACCATTAACCCTATACTCTATCTGCACCGCATAATACCACCCGACATGATTCCACTCACTATCAAGCTGATAAAGGGAGGTCATATTAAAACATAATCTAAAACACTCAACAGCCGTTCCCGTAGTGGTATAAGTATAACTTGAACTCTGCTCTAAAATGGTATTATCGGAATATACATTGTGTATATCACCGAAATTTTCAATTATAGATTGGTTTGATGTTCCAAGTCTGGTTGTTACCTCTGCATTTTCTCCGTAAGGGTCGCCAGATGCCTCACCATAAAATTCTTCAAGGGGAGAGCCATTAAGCTTAACATTACTGATACTTTCTATTTCGCCTTCGCATAAAGCTACAAGTATATTAAGGGTTTCATTTTCCCCTTCCTCTATGTAGACATTGATTACATTAGGAGCTACTATATGCCTACCATAAACCACAGGCAAAGGCCCGCCGACAATGGCTCTCATCAAAGCTCCGTTCCACCCGTAAGTCGGGGAATCTTCCATATCCTCTGGCATAGACTCCATTAGAATAATGTCAGTTGGAGTAAGCTGTGAACTTGTTAATTCTGCAAATAAAATATCTAAACTCATAATACCTCTATACTACACTTAAAGTAGCTGTTTCTATTACTCCTATTTCTTCATATTGAGGAAGCAACGAAGGTGGCGATATTAAAAATTCTATATACTCCTCAACCGATAATATCTCAAAAAACATAGGATAATAATGATACAATTTTTCAAAATTTTCAGTTATCGTAATACTCTCGAATGTATCAATTAAATGCTCGTGTATTAACTCAATATTTTCAGTAATTGTCACTTCATCATAAACAGAAAAATAAGGAACTAATATTTCTGCTGATTCAACAATAGTCACTTCGCTGTAAATAGACGCTTCAAGTAATTCTTTTCCGCCATAAGCAAACTCACTAATATCTATATCCTCGCTGACACTTATTTCATAAGGCTTAAGAGACCTCATCTTACCGCTTGACCAAAACTGGCCTCCCGATGAAATTCCTTCAAGTGTTCCACCCCAAGCTGTGAATTTCTCGGCATCAGCAGCTACAATTTTTATTTCGTATGTATTCTCAGCAACAACTCCCAATGTGATATATGAATCTTTATAAACATTACTATCGGAATAACCAGCTCTTTCTGAAATAACAGTAGCAAATTTAGTCCAAGCCCCACCGCCAGATATACGGTAATAACAATCATATCTTCCTTTATAATTAACCACCAAGTTTTCATCACTCGCATTAGCTTTCCATCCATACCCCTGCAAGACGCACCTAAAATCTATACAAGGATAATTGAGAGTGATGGTATTTTCCCATCCACTTTCAGCCTGCGATGCAATGATTAAATCTTGCCAAGTTTTAGTCCGTCTATACATTATTTTAAAACCATCAATCTGGGAGGTATGCCGGGGAATCCACCGAACCGAGCAGTATTGCCGATTTCTTGACACCTTTTAAAAGTATTATCGCAGGATGATTCTGCACCAGAATATCCGCAATCACTACCCTTAAATATAAACCTGCATCGGTATCGTGAAAATACGCATCGGGGTAATTTAACATCAACTACATCTAAATTAGATGAAAGAATTAACTGAGCCTGTTTCCTGTCTGATTTGCTACTCTGAATTGAAAATTCATCCTCAAGAAAAGCATTAGAATCATCAAGCGTTTCGTTCCACACAAGTTTAATAGTAGCATACTTGCCCCGAAGCCCGTCATACGTATCCAAATAATATTGGATAGTACTATCCAGATTACCTATATTTATCCGTACCCTTTCTATTTTCCCTGATAAACTTTCTTTTATAAAGTTATGTTTTATGACTTGTGGCTCATAGGTGATACTATCAAATGTAACTGCTGAAGCAAAATCCGTCCATCGAAGCCAAGAATTAGAGACAGCATCATACCTTATGGAGTAAAGATATATCGGGGTGATTCTCTCTCCTATCCTATTCTTCTCTTGCTTGAAAACGCCCGCTACTGATTTCATTAAAATACCTCTATCAAAGTAATCTTCGCAAAATAAGTTTCATAATGCCTTCTCTCAAGATTATATCCCTTATCTGCAAACCTTACTGTATATCTCACAGAGTCGATAGGTTCGGTAAAAAAGAAAGTTTTACCAATATTCCTGATATAGAAATCTCTAACGGGAGTAGCATCATCCTTTTGGGCTACTGGTAAAGTAATTTTAAATTGCTTCTTATCTCTACCCCACCTATCTAAAATCTGCTCGTGGCCAGATTCAAATTCTATCGAGGTAACTTTGGTCATCGATACTTCAACATAAGGATAACCCCTAAGAAAATTACTGAAATCTTCTTTTAGGCTAACAGTATCTCGCTCCGCTACGGTAATGGTATCATTAACATTTATGCTTAAGATAGTAAAACCTAAATTCGCATTTTCAACAATACCTAACGATTCATTGATATTTAAGTTAATGT
>Ga0180434_10000210_pt1 | contig 91048 bp, 68 predicted proteins | sample SS_ome_7_FD_132453 | JGI IMG/M metagenome (GOLD analysis project Ga0180434, IMG submission 132453) | Hypersaline lake sediment archaeal communities from the Salton Sea, California, USA - SS_1_D_2 metaG | ecosystem: Environmental > Aquatic > Non-marine Saline and Alkaline > Hypersaline >... | reverse complement strand
TGGGAGAAGGTATTCTACGGCACCTACAAACAGGGTGTGATGGGTCTCCAACCGGAAGCGCTCGCCGGCGTCGATATCGCGTTGTGGGACATTCTCGGGAAGGTCGCGGCCATGCCGATCCACCAACTTCTGGGCGGAAAACGTCGCGATTCCGTCCGGGTCTATGCGAGCATCGGCGGCGGTGCGAGATCGACCCCGCAGACAATGGCGAAAAAGGCTGAACGAGCCGTTGCGCAAGGGTTCACGGCGGTCAAGATACGTATGGACTACGGGCCGGTCACGCCGGACGCCGACGTGAAGAAGGATATCGAGACGTTGGCGACTGTACGAAGGGCTATCGGCGCCGACGTCGAGCTGCTCTACGACGTGAACAACGGCTACTCCGTCCAGACCGCCATCCGCGTCGGCAAGGAGATCGAGGCGTTCGAAGTGATCCACTATGAGGAACCGGTTGCCCAGACCGACTATGCCGGCTATGCGAAGGTGGTGGACGCTGTGAACGTTCCGGTCGCCGCAGGCGAGCACGAGTATACCCGGTGGCAGTTTCGCGATCTGATCGACGTCGCGAATCCCGACATTCTCCAGCCCGATCTCGTCAAGTGTGCGGGCATTTCCGAGGCGGTGAAGATCGCGGCGCTGGCATCGGCGCACCACAAGCTGCTCTGCCCCCACCAGACGCAGCCGACCATCGGTCAGGCGGCAAACCTGCATTACACGTCGGTGTTCGTCACCAACGACATGGCGCAGGAGCTCGATTACAACGCCGTGAGAAGCCCGCTCCATTCGCTTTTCAAGAACCCGCTTGAGTTCAAGAACGGCCGTATAGCCGTGCCGACCGGGCCAGGTCTCGGTCTGGAACTTGACGAAAAGAGACTCACCCGCCTGTTGGCCTGAACGGGGTCTGCGACATATTTGTGGGTTTTCATATCGGCGACTGTCCGAGCGGCCTTGTCGTAGGGGAGGGTCTTGTACCCTCGCGCGGGAGGCCGCAAGGGCCTCCCCTACAAGGGGATGTTGATGATCCGCTCCCCGTCCTTGCTGACGAGCGTGTGCCACTTGCTGTGAAGGTCTTGCAAAACCCACCCTTGTGTGGCACACCCGCCTGAGCGCAGTCAAACGCTTCTGAACACTCTTGATATGTCGCCGGGATAGGGGTATGATTGGAGCGGGATGTGGGGGAAAAGATAATCCAATAAGGAGCCGACACCTATGATTTCCGATCGGTTGAAGCAAGCTCGAACTCTGAAACGGCAACTGTTCCAATCGTTTCTGCTCGAACGTGATGCGGGCGGGTTGTTGCTCTCGAACCGCTCGAACTTCGCCTGTCTGACGCTCGGGGGACGAAACTACGTGGATATGGGAAGCGAGATGGGCGCATCCTCCGTGCTGCTCACCGCCAAAGGGGAGATGTATTATGTCGGCAACAATATCGAGCAGCCACGTATGCTCGATGAAGAACTCTCCGGATTCGATGTGGAAACGCGGTCATTCTTCTGGTATGAGGCGGTAGATATAGCGCTTTCGACGTTTTCCCACCTGACACTGGTTTCTGATGACGGTTCCGCTGGTGAGAACGTGCACAAGTACCTCGATCACATCCGGTCGTTGCTGACTGACATCGAGGTGGAGAAGTACCGACTGCTGGGTGCCCGTGCCGCAGAGTGCATGACGGAAGTGTGCGCCGGGATAATCAAAGGAATGAGCGAGCGGGAGATAGCGGCACAGGTGGTCTGTGCGGCGGCCGCGAGGAGTATCGCAGCGCCTGTGGTGCTCGTCGCGGCGGACGGCAGGATCGCGAAGTACAGACATCCGCTCCCGACGGAGAACAGGCTGCTTGCCGCCAAACGCGAGATGCGGGAGAAAAAGGTCGAGGACTACGTCATGGTCGTCGGCTGTTTTGAGAAAGAGGGGTTAGTTGTCTCGCTCACCCGGTTCAAAGCGGTCGCGAAACTCGATGGCGGCATCCTGGACTCCTACCGGCGAATCGCCTGTGTTGACGCCGACATCATGGCTGCCACCAAACCCGGCGTCACCTTGGGTGACGTGCTCGAGGAGGCACAGCACGCATACCAACGGCACGGGTTCACACCGGATTCCGCCGATCCGCTGAAAGAGGGCGAGTGGCAACACCACCATCAAGGCGGTCTGACAGGGTACGGAGCGCGCACCATCAAAGCGGTGCCGGGCGACCCGACGGAGATCCTTTCCGACCACTATCCGCTGGCGATCAAAGAACGTTTCGGCGTCGAGACAAGGTTTGCGCAGGCGTTCGCGTGGAACCCGTCAGCACCCGGCGTCAAATCCGAAGATACGTTCATCCTGTTCACCGACGGCCGCAAGGAGATCGTCACCACCACGCCGGAGTTCCCGCAGGCGGACCTTTCCGGCAGCGCTGCAGAGGACGATCCGAACATCACCAAATCGGGCATCATGCCGGCTGAGTAATTTGAGGTGGACTGAATCTATGTCGCACTTGACTCTGAGCAGGCTCAAGTCATGGGTGTTGCTACGCAGTGTGCGCCTTCTGTACATCCTGCCCTTTTTCACACGAATCGTCCGCCGATGTCCTATTTGCGGTGGGAAAGGCGAGTTTGAGCACAAGAACAAGTACACACGGCTGGATCGGTGTCTGACGTGTGGCCACGTGTATGCGAGGAAGCAGCCCGGAAAACGCATTCTGAATCTGACCTACGGCGAGTTCGACTACTGGTTCAAGGACCGGGTGCATCAGGGCATAACCGAAATGGCTGATCCTGCTCAATGGGATGAGTATCTGAGGGCGAGAATCGGTGTACTCATGGAGAGCGGCGTGCTTCACCACAACAGGAGCTACAAGATTTTCGAGATAGGATGCTCCGAAGGAATGCTGCTCAGGGAGCTGGCGAACTACGGCCACGAAACCTCCGGATGTGAAATGAACCGGGCGATAGCTGAAAGGGGCGAACGTGAGCTCGGGACGACGATCGTGCCGTGCATGTTCGAGGACATGCCTGTAAGCCCTCACAGCTATGACCTAGTGCTGTGCTACCACACCCTCGAGCATATGAATCGGCCGATTGCAGCTTTCGAGAAGATCCGTTGCATGCTGAGGAGTGACGGTGCGGTTGTCGTTGAGGTGCCGTGCGGCAAGGAGGAGTACGACAACACCGATCACGTGCACTTTTTTTCCGCCGAATCGTTAAGACGATTGCTGGACAGGTTTTTCGAGCAGACGGAGATAATCGATAACGCCTATGAAGATGCGCGCGGGGTAGTGATAGGATCGCTCTACGGTATCGGAAAGCGACCGAAAGGTTCTTCGTGAGACGGCGTCAGGTGAATGGCTCCGATGTCCTCACGGCGGCAGGGCCGCTTTGGATGAGCGTCCGGGCAATCGTCTCGAACCGACTGGAGGTATGCTCGAAGAACTTGCGGTAGGCGGCGCAGAAGTAGGTCGGTGCACCGTAGTCGTGCCGGGGAAACAGACGGTCTTTGAGACACCCGCCCCAACACATCTCCTTCCATGCGCATTCGGCGCACCCTCGACAGAGTGCCGACTTGTAGGCGGCGAACTTCTGTTTCAGCCCGCAGCGTATGAAATAGTCGATATCTTTCTCCATGATGTTACCGAGTTTCCATTCGGGCGTGACGAAGAAGTCGCACGGGTAGACGTCGCCGGTGCGTTCGACGACCACATAGGCGTCGCACGATCTGCCGAAGGTACAGAGCGCCGGTGCGCCTGTCACGTAGTAGCTGATGACGGAATCGAAGAGCCGGATGGAGACGTTCGGGAACCCGCTCTCGTACCATTCGTCGAACAGGTCGCACAGGAACCTGCCGTACTCTCCCGGCTTGATCGAGTACGCCGCCCGTTTATCGGTCTCAGGATCGCGTTCGAGGCACGGGATGAACTGGAGGTATCTGAACCCCTGGGAGACCAGCCACCGATAGACGTGTCGGGCCTGATGGACGTTAGCCTGCGTGACGAGCGCCAGGATGTTGAAACTGACGTTGTGCCGTTTGAGGTGCTCTATCGCCGCAAGCACTTTGTCGGCTGAACCGCCGCCGCTATGCGTACGCCGGTATCGGTCGTGTATCTCCGGCGGACCGTCGAGGCTCACACCAACAAGAAAATTGTACTCGGCAAAGAATTGTGCCCACTCGTCGTCGATAAGAACGGCGTTCGTCTGGAAGGCGTTCCCGACCCGCTGCCCCTCCGCACCGTACCTTTCTTGCAGCTCGACGGCTTTGCGGTAAAAGTCCAGCCCGCACATTGTCGGCTCGCCGCCCTGCCACGAGAAGACCGATGCGTCGAACCGCAACCGAAGGTAGCTCGATATCATCCGCTCGAGCACCTCTTCGGACATTGGCCGACCGCGCGCCTCAGGGTAGTACGCCGCCGCACGACGGTAGAAACAGTATTCGCACGCGAGGTTGCAGTCGGCTCCCGCCGGTTTTATGAGAAGCTGGAACTGTTTTTGCTTGTGGTTCATGCCTCAGCTGTTGTTGCGCAGGTTCCTGCGCTTCTTTCTATCCTTCCTGCTCGCGCTGCCGTTGCGCCATGAGCAGCAGCTTCTCGGGAAATATGAACAATCTCGGGTTCAGCTCGGTGTTTATCTCGATCCTTCCGAGGTTCATCACCATATACGTCTCGTGGAGCGGGTAATCCGCCCCAAGACGCGTCGGCATCCAGGTTTCCTCTACTCGTCGATAACGGTCAAGCACCGTAACAGCTCGCAGCGTGCCGTCTTCGGCATAGAGCTCGTCGCGTACCAGCAGCCACTGCGGTCGCTCGATCCATAGCTTACGTTTGAGCATGCCGCCGGAGTAAAGCGCGATGACCAACCGGCGTCCGCCGGGCGAGAGCAAACGCACGTCCGCCGGATCGATGCTCCCCCAATCTTCCGGACCGAAAAGCTCTTTGACAATGTCGCTCGGCGACACCGAGAACGGGAGCGATTCCACGGCGAGTCCTTCCCTCTCGAAGAAGACCTTCTGCTCAGAGGGGAAATAGAGCAGGAAACTCTTGCCGACCGATACCAGGTCGAACACCTTCCTGCCGAACGCGCCGGTAGACACAAGTCTCAGTCGGTCGGGCATCTCGACTGCGACGTTGCCGCGAAACTTCTGTCGTTTCTCCAGATCCGGCGAGTCGATGATGAACGTGACGCGGGCCTTGAAGTTGTCCGGACTGTGCTGGCGTGCGGCCAGCGCTTCGAGCGCACGCTCAACATCGCCCTCGCGATACGGTGGAACCACGATGGGCCGTCTCTGGAGATAGCTGCAGCCCATCAGAAGCGCGCAACTGAGTGCCACGATGGTCTTCCTGTACATACAGACGCCCTCACGACTGCCCGCAAGATGCGAGCGCTACCAAGAGGCCCCATTCCTTTATCTACACGAGACTGGATAGGAGTTAACGCTCGCTGAGCAGCGGCAGGAGCCTCTTTTCGAGCGCGTACAGATCGAACCGCAGTTTCTTGAATGCTTCCGCAGAAGTCGTGTCGAGAGCTTTCGAATACTCTTCAAGACAGCGGAGCGCTTCCTGTGCACGTTTGATGTTCGCGACGACCACGTCGGTCGGTGTGTGCCGCGCTGTGGGGCTCGCCTCGGGCTCCTGTGCGCCGACATCCGACTCGCTGTCACGCGCTCCGAGCAGCGTGGACGCGTCGGCTATCGCGTTGAGATGATCGGTGATATCGTGCCGCATGTTCTTGATCGCGCTCGAAAGGTCCGCATCGTCGAGCACGAACCGGCAATAATCCTCAACCACGCGAAGCCCTTCACGTGCACGGTTCGCGTTAGCATCCAGTATACGCAGTACCTTCTCTCTTTCCACGACCGCTCCCGCTTGTTTCCCGGGCGTAGCTGAGGGCCGGTCCCCGAACGCAGGACGGTTCGCCCGGGTTACGGCCGGCGAAGGACCTATGAGAGACCCTGCTCACAATTAGCGCGAAGCATCCTCCTCGAGCTCGCGCAACTGGTCGTCAAGCCGTCGGTTGAGCTTGGCGACATGGTGTATCTTTCTGCGCGCGCTGCTTGCGATGGGGTCTTTGGGGTCCACACCGATGCACGCGTGCCATTTGGCCAACGCCTCTTTCACCTTCTTCTGTTTGTAATAGGTGTTCCCAAGAAAATAGAGCGCTCTCTGGTAGCGCGGGTACATCTCCAGCGCTTTCTCGAACAGTCGGGCCGCCATATCGTACAACCCCATGTTGTACTCGAGCCGGCCCTTCCGGGTGAGCTTCGTCGCCTTCTTGCGGTTGTCAGAGGCGTCGCCGCCGCCACGCAGCCTTTTTCGCACAGTCTCGCGCACCCCGGACTTTTTCTTCGACGACCTTCGCGGTGCCTCACGCAAAGCTGACATATTTCACTCCGATCTTGTGCCTTCGGGACCCGCCACGCGGCCCCGGAGCGTTCCACACGGATACGATCCGAGAATTTTCACAAACACACACGTTTCGGACAGTCTCTCGAGCGCCGTTACAACGGCCTCATCGTTACAGTGACCGAGCAAGTCCACGAAGAATATGTATTCCCACGGCTTTTTTCGGGACGGTCGCGACTCTATCTTGGTCAGGTTGATACCGTATTCGGCGAACGGTTTCAACGTATCGTACAGAGCGCCGACCCTGTCTCTCACCGAGAACATTATCGAGGTCTTATCGTCGCCGCTTGGCTCGGAAATGTCGGTACCGATGATGAAAAATCGGGTGACGTTCCCGGCGATATCCTCGATTCTGGGTACCAGGACGTTGATATCGTAGACTTCCGCCGCCAAGTCGCTCGCTATGGCGGCAGCGCCCGGTTCGGTTGCAGCGATCTGTGCCGCCCTGGCAGTGCTCGTCACCTCGACGAGTTCCGCGTCCGGCAGGTTGCTCTCGAGCCACGCCCGACACTGGGCGAACGGCTGGGAAAACGAGTAGACCTTCTGTATGTCGTCGAGCGGACAGTTTGCCAGCAGATGGTGTGATATCTCCATCAGAACCTCGGCACAGATCTTCAGGTCCGAGTCCATGAACGTATCAAGCGTCCTGCTCACCACGCCTTCGGTGGAGTTTTCAACAGGCACGACGCCGTAGGTGGCTCGTCCACGCTCGACTTCGGTGAACACATCGTTAATCGCCGCTACCGGCTTATACTGCGCGAACGTGCCGAACGCCTGACGCGCTGCAAGATGGGTGAACGTCGCTTCCGGCCCGAAGTAGGCGACCGCCAGCGGCGCTTCGAGCGATCTCATCGCCGACACGATCTCCTTGAAAATCGTTGCCATCGTCTCGTCCGGCAACGGCCCTTGGTTCTTCATCAGGACCTTTTCCAGTATCGCCTTCTCCCTCGCCGGCACGTAGACCTGGGAGTTCTGTTCTGCCTTGATCCGGGCGATCTCGAGCACGTGCTTCGCCCGTTCGTTGAGCAATCTGGCGAGCTCAGCGTCTATTTCGTCCAACCGTTTTCTGTGCTTTTCGATAGACACCGCGTCTTTCCCTTTGTCAGGCTGAAAACCTCACACAACGTGAGCGTCGTTCTGCAAATTCTAGCCAGTATCCCCGACGATTTCAACCCAATACTTACATCAGTTCCAACCCACTATACTTTACCACAAGGTCGCGTTTTCTGCCATCCCTATGGAACCGGACGCGGACGCGTGTCATGTCGCCCCTGCCGGTCTTGTATAACACCACGCCGGTGCCCCACTGCGGATGCTGGACACGACGGCCTACGGTGATGAGGTTCACGTCCAGCTCCTCGGATTCGCGCTCGCAGCCGGTAAAGCGCTGGAGCAAATCCGACGGGATTTCGTTGAGAAACCGCGAGGGTACCTGGTCGCGGTACGCGCCGAGCACTGCCCTTCTCCCCGCGTACGTCAGGTAGAGCCTGTCCTTCGCCCTCGTCGCCGCGACGTAACAGAGGCGTCGTTCCTCCTCGATATCGTCTGCAGCCCCGAACGCCGTTCGATGCGGCGTGAGCCCTTCCTCGAGACCGACGATGAACACCACCGGGAACTCGAGCCCTTTTGCACTGTGCATCGTCATCAGCGCGGCAGCACCTTTCGTATCGTCCCACCGATCAATGTCCGTCAGCAACGACGTTGTCTGCAAGAACTCTTCAAGCGTACCCCCTGTGGTTTCGACGAACTCGGATGCCGCCACGAGAAGCTCGTCAACGTTCGCGGCCCGTTCTTCCTTTCTGTCGTCCGCCCTGCTTTCGAGCCACGATTTGTACCCGGTCGTCTCGATGATGTGCGCGAGCATCTCGCGCACGTTCATCTCGTCGCGCCGGTTGAGGAACCCTTGCAGCAGGTCGCGCAGGGCAAGCAGCTTTGTGAGACGCTTGTCGCGCTGTACCTCGCTGCCTTCCAGACGCATCACGGCGTCAAAGAGAGACCGATTTTCCTCTGCGGCTCGGCGTACCAGCATTTCCACGGTGACCTTGCCGATACCGCGCGGCGGCACGTTGACGATACGGAGAAAGCTCACGTCATCTTTCGGGTTCGCCAGGCACCGCAGGTAGCAGATGAGGTCTTTGACCTCTTTGCGTTCGTAAAACCCGACCCCGGCCAGCACGACATAGGGTATGCGCGCTTCCGCAAAACCCTCCTCGAGCAGCCGGCTCTGCGCGTTCGTCCGGTACAGCACCGCGAAATCGCGATACGGTCGGCCGCCGTCTCGTATCTGCTCGACGACGAATCGCGCCTCATCGCGCGCATCCTCCGCCGCATAGACACGGGCTTTCTCACCTTGCTCTCTCGTGGTGAGCAGCCGTTTGCCCATCCGCCGTCTGTTGTGTTTGACGAGCGCGCTTGCGGCATCGAGTATCATGCCGGTCGAACGGTAGTTCAGCTCCAGCCGGATCACGCGCGCTTCGGGAAAATGTTTGGCGAAGTCGAGCAGGTTCTTGATGTCAGCACCGCGCCAGCCATAGATGCTCTGATCCTCGTCGCCGACGACAAACAGGTTACGATGCGCCCGCGACAGGAGTTCCGCCAGCTTGAACTGCACACGGTTCGTGTCTTGATATTCATCAACGAGGATGTGCCGGAATCTTCCCTGGTATTTGCTGAGAACCGCTGTGTTCTCCGTCAGAATGCGGACGGCATAACACAGCAGGTCGTCGAAATCGAGCGCGTTTCTTCGCCGTAACTCCTCCCGGTAGCGGTAGTATACCTCCTTGACGGTCGATTCGAACGGATCTTTGGTGTTGCACGCTTCCGGTCCGAGCAGGCTCTGTTTGAACCGGCTTATCGTGTGGAGCACCTTCTGTGCGTCCGCATTCGTGGCACGCTCCGCCACGTCGTTCACGATGTCCTTGACGAGCGCGAGCTGGTCCTTCTCGTCGTAAATTGTGAAGTTTCTCGTGAACCCCGCCGCCTCAATCTCCCTGCGAAGGATGAACGTGCAGAACGAGTGGAACGTCCCCAGCCAGACATCGTGCGTACCGCCGCCGAGCAGGCCAGCAACGCGGTCGCGCATCTCCCGAGCAGCCTTGTTGGTGAACGTCAGCGCGACGATGTTACGAGGATGGACGCCGCGCGCCTGTATCAGGTACGCGATCCGGTGCGCGATAACCCTCGTCTTGCCGCTCCCGGCACCCGCGAGGATCAGGACGGGACCGTCACCTTCGAGCACGGCCTGCCGCTGCGCATCGTTGAGTTCCTCCAGTACCGGACTGTATTCCATAGACATGTATATCTCCGATATCGATTCTCCAGTGTTATCCGTATTGTAGCTATCCAGGGTCGGGAAGACAATGGGGCAAACGGCGGGCTGTTGAAAATGGCGCATTATGCTGTCATCCTGAGTCCGACACGCCTTAGGCGTGGACGAAGGATCTGCTGTTCCCTGCGGGTTGAGAAAAGCAGATTCTTCGCTTCGCTCAGAATGACATCCAGTCGCCTCGAGACGCCTTTTGAACATGCCGACAGGCACCTATGTGTTGTACGTGGCGCTGACGCGACGCCACACTAATCATCGCGTGGAGATTATGGTCTGGATAAGGCCGGGTATCGTATATTCCTTGGCTTCCCAGGCGATGGTGTAGCCCAGTTCCTGGGCGGTGCGTGTGGTGACCGGGCCGATGCTGGCGAACTTTGCGGTTCGGGGGGGGGTGATTCCTGCCTGGTCGATGAGGCGTGCAAAGTTTCTCGCGGTGGACGAGCTGGTGAACAGGACGATGTCCGCGCGTCCTTCACGGAGCGCTTCGGCGGCAGCTGCGGGCACGTCGTCTTCGGGTACGACACGGTAGACAGCGATCTCGGTAACGTCGGCACCGATCTTCTTGAGCCGCTGCGTGAGCGCGTCAGTGGCTATGTCGGCCCGCATGAGCAACACCTTTCTTCTCGTTATGTCGGGGTCCACACGCGTGAGTTCGTCCGCGATCGACTCGGTCAAATACCGTTCCGGCATGGAATCGACGAGCAGGCCGTACCGTTTTGCGTCGGCGGTTGTGGCAGGGCCCACCGCGCATACATTCACTCCACCGAACACGCGCGTGTCAAGTCCGCGGTGCTCGAGCCGGGCGAAACAGTGCCGCACACCGTTCGCGCTCGTGAACACCACCCAATCGTACGAGCCGAGCCGGTCCATTTCACAGTCGAAGGCACGGTAATCTTCGAGCGGAACGATACGTATGGTCGGAAACTCGATCACTTCGGCACCGTACCGTTCAAGTTCCGCCCGCGTCTCCTTCGCCTGCTCGGTAGCACGCGTGACCATGATCCGCGTGCCGAACAGCGGTTTCGTCTCGAACCAGTTGAGCTTGTCCCGGAGCGACACGACGTCACCGACGATGATGATAGCCGGCGCTTCGATCTCGTTCTCTGTGCATCTTTCGACAATATTCCCGAGGTTTCCCGTGACGGTTTTCTGCGACCCGGTAGTGCCCCACTGGATTGCCGCCACCGGCGTCTCGGCAGTTCTATCGGCGCTGAGAAGACCCGTAACGATAGCCGCCAGATTTCCTCTCCCCATGTAGATGACGATCGTGTCAACGGCAGCGAGCTCGTGCCAGTTCACGCTCGCGCTTTCCTTGGTAGGATCCTCGTGGCCGGTGACGAAGACGACGCTCGAGCCCAACCCCCTATGTGTCACGGGTATACCCGCGTATGCGGGGACGGCGGCACCCGCCGTCACACCCGGGACGACCTCGAACGGTACGCCGTTCTCGGCGAGCACGAGCGCTTCTTCGCCGCCGCGACCGAACACGAACGGGTCGCCGCCTTTGAGCCGGACGACGGTTTTCCCCTCACGTGCGAGCCGCACGATCAGGTCGTTGATCTCGGCTTGCTTGAGACTGTGTTTCCCCTTTCCTTTGCCGACATAGATCCGGTCGCACTCGTGCGGAACAAGCTTGAGCAACGTTTCGTTCACAAGCCGGTCGTACACGACGACGTCCGCCTGCTTGAGACGCTCGACTCCTTTGACCGTTATCAATCCGGCGTCACCGGGTCCAGCCCCGACGAGATATACCGTTCCGACCTCGCTCATCTATCGTCTCTCCAGGGCTCGATCAGTTGGCTCGCACCTTGTCCGATGAGATCTTCCACGACCGCCTCCACCACCGGCACAACGTCCTCGCCGCTCAAACGCGCCCAGAGCGCAGTGCGCCCGTTGCGCGAAAAGACGGCACATCGAACCTGAATATCGCCGTCAGCATGCAGTTCGGCGAGCACGCCAACCGGCACGTGACATCCCGCACCGAGCCTGTGCAACACCATTCGTTCCGCGTGGGTCGTCAGTGCGGAAGGCGCATGGTTCAGCTCGGCGACAAGGTCCATGAGCGCGCTATCCGCTTCTCTCACTTCGACCGCCAGCGCACCTTGCCCCGCCGCCGGCAACATCTTATCGAAGGGGAGGGAGACTGTCGGCAAATCGTCTCGTTGCATGCGGATGAGGCCGGCTTTCGCCACGACGATCGCGGGGAAGTCGCCGTCAGCGACCCGCCGGAGCCGCGTATCGAGGTTCCCGCGCAAGGCGACCACCTCAATCTCGTCGTTGAGCGCGAGCAGTTGCGCTCGTCTGCGGACGCTGCCGGTGCCGACGCGTATCCCTCTTCCCAGATCGCCCGTGGTCAGCCCGTCGCGCGATACCAGCACGTCATGAGGATCGAGCCGTTCGGGTACGGCGCCAATGGCCAGTCCTTCAGGTTGGACGGTAGGCAGGTCCTTGAGACTGTGCACCGCGACGTCAACCTCGTCACGCAGGAGCGCATCCTCTATCGCCTTGGTGAATATTCCCGTGTCGCCATCATCTATGGCGGGACGCGCCTGGGACTCATCGCCTTTCGTCCGGACGGGGACGATCTCCACTTGTACCGACGGCTCGATCAGCTCGAGCTGCTCCTTCACCGACTGCGCCTGGACAAGCGCCAGCTGACTTCCGCGTGTACCTAATCTGATCGGTTTCATGCGTGTCCTTCGTTTCGCCTTCAGTTTCAATGGATGGAAGAGCAGCCCGGGAACATCGTTAAAAGCGTGCCCCAGTCAGCAATAGGTGATGAATCCGCGTCGCGCCCGCAGGAGCGCAACGGCAGCGGTCATGACGCCCTTACATGTTGTGCTTCGAGCCACCTCATGAACTTCTTCGCCTGGGATTCGATAATCTCGAGGGACTTCGCCATCTCCTTTTGCCGCTCTTCGATGTTGCTCGTCGCGACCGATTCGAGGTGGTCGATATTGTGCAGGTACACGGTATCGATCGAGCCGACCGCCGGATCGACGTTGCGGGGAACCGCTATGTCAATGAACAGGATCGGCCGGCTATCACGGCGTTGGAGACATTGCTCGACCTCGGCTTTCCCTATGAGATGCTCTGCAGCGGACGTTGAGCAGACCACGATGTCGGTCCGGGCGAGCGCGTCGCCCAGCCGTTCCATCGGGATAGCTTCGCCGCCGAACTGTTCGCCAAGCTGGACGGCCTTCTCGTGTGTGCGGTTCGTCACGAGCACGTGCTGCGCACCTCGTGTCATGAGATGTTTCAAGGTAAGCTCCGCCATCTCGCCGGCACCCACGACCAGCACGGTGCGACCGGCCAGATTGCCGAACACCTTCTCGGCGAACTCGACCGCAACCGAACTCACCGAGACTTTGCCCTCGCCGATTCGAGTGTGTGTCCTGACCTTCTTCGCCACGGCAAGTGCTCGCTGGAACAGCGTGTTGAGCGCCCTGCCGGAGAATCTGTTTCTGAGAGCGTACCGATAGGCGTCTTTCACCTGGGCGGTAATCTGCGTCTCCCCGACGATCATCGAATCCAGACTCGAGGCTACGCAGAATAGGTGTTTGACGCAGTCGTGCATCTCGAAATGGTAGAGCGAATCAGCAAACTCCGAGGAAGAAACGCCTTGAAACTCGGCAAGAAACTCGGCGACCGGCTCACAATCCACCGGGCTGTCGCACGAGCTCGTGTAAAGTTCCGTCCGGTTACACGTGGAGACGACCACGCATTCTGATTCCGGATACCGTTCCTTGAACCGTTTGAGCGCGTCGCGCACCCGTCCCGACGAAATAAAGAGCTTCTCCCTCGTCTGGACGGGGCACGTCTTGTGGTTGACTCCGACAACGCTTACATACATTGGTCTTCTGCGTTTGCAGCAACCGGGACCGGGAGAACGAGATTGCGTGCGCCGCTCTAGCCACCCTGATACTTACGCGCCACGTCACGCACAACACTCTCGAGCTGTTCCCGTATATGCTCCTTTCCTTTGCCTCGAATCGACGCGACGAACTCAGTATCGGCAAATCTGTCGAATATCTCGCGCCGTGCAGCCTCATCCGCCACACAATCGATTATATCTTGTCTGATCCGGCTGAGAATTTCAAGGTAATCGGCATACTCGGGCCCGAACGCCGATTCGAGCCGCGCGCGTAACGACCGTGCGAGCGCCGGCAGAGCGCCGCTTGTCGAAACGGCGATCGTAAGCGGTCCCCGACGCACTACGGCCGGCATAATGAAATCGCTCAAGCTCGCGTCGTCGACAACGTTACACAGGATCCGTCTTTCCCGTGCAGCACGTGCGATGGTGGCGTTAAGCGGCCGGTCGTTCGTCGCCGCGATAACCAGAAACGCGCCGTCCAGACCGGTTTCACGCCACCGGCTGTGCGAGACGGTGACGCCGTCGCATGCGGAGATCGCGTCGCACACTTCCTGTGAGACGACAACGACCTGGGCGCGCGCATCGAGCAGCGCCTTCACCTTTCTGGCCGCTACCTCGCCGCCGCCGACAACGACGCACCGTTTCCCTTCTACATTGAGACAAACAGGATAGTAGACCGGCGGCTGTTCCACAGTTCCTAGTCCACAATCGTGACTTCGGTACCGATGGTAACCAGATCGAACAGTTCTTCGGCGTCTTCCTGGTGCATTCGGGGGCACCCTCTCGACGATGCCCAGCCTATGGAGGACGGATCGATTGTAGCGTGAATGCCGAGATCGTGCGGCAGGTCGGGTCCGAGCGGTTCCAGTCCCATCCACCGGGTACCGAGCTCGTTTTCCGGACTCAACGGCGGGATCACCTTACCGGCCGGGCTGTACCAGGTAGGATTGGTAATCTTGCTCTCGATCACGTATGTACCCGGCGCCGTGGGATGCTCCGGCCGCCCGAGTCCGACCTGGTACCGTTTGAACACGGTACCGTTATCGTACAGCGTCAGGGTGAAATCCGACTTCTTGATAACGATGGTGAAGTCTTTCGGGGTGATCTTCAACGTCCTGTTGACACGGAGCCCCGCCGGCGTTTCGATACCGTTGGCACGCAGAATAAGCGCCTGGGTCGTGTTGAACTGTTCGCCGATGCTGCTCACCGTATCGCCGGGTTGTACCGTATAGAGCTCCGAATCTTCGGTTTTCCTGCCGGAAAAAATCAGCTTGACGTTCGCCTCGCCGAGGAGCTCCACGGCCTCCTTGCTCTCCGGTGTACCCTCTCGAGCCATCGAGAACGCCTCCTGGTAGAGGTCGCGTGCTTGCTCCAACCGTCCGTCCGATTCCGCCAATCGCCCTAGCCCGCAGGTTGCCAGCACTGCGTACGTGCCGCCGGCGCCCGAGGAGGCGACCTGCCGATAGTACTGTTCGGCCATCGAGCGTTGGCCGCCCTCGTTTTCGAGACATAACCCGATATGATACCCGGCCTCGTGAACGGAAGGTCGGTCGGCGAACTCTTCGGCTAACCGCTGCCAGTAGGTTCTGGCTTGCTCGTAGTTGCCAGCCCGTTCGGCTATCTGTCCCAGCTTTCTGAGCGCGTCCTCAACGTGCGGCGACCGCCGTGCGGTCTTGACCAACTCGCCCAGCACCTGCGCCGCCTCATCGTACTTTCCATCCTCGAACAGTGCATTACCGAGCGAATGCTGGTTCGCGATTCTTTCCGCGACGTGGTTGCGTATCGCCTTGGAGAGCCAGACCACCACACCGGCCAAGACCACAAGCACCAGTATACAGATGAGCGTGCCTCGGACTCGGCCTCGGAGTTGTCCTCTGCTTTTTGGAATTCGTGTCGGACGTAACCGCATATCAGACATGTCAGAACCTTTTCTCCCGTAACCTCCGTAAGTCAAGTATCAATTCGGCAACTGAGCCGTACCGTGAGCTCGCCTTCTTCAGCAACGCTTTCAGTGTGACACGGTCGAGGCTTCGTGGGAGGCTTTCTTCGAGCCTCGACGGCCGCTCGAACTTGTACGACTTGCTGATCAATTGCTTGACCACATCCTCCGGTCGAGGACCAGGTGCCGGATGCTTGCCGGTGAACAGCTCGTACATCGTTATCCCGAACGAGAAGATGTCCGATCTGGCGTCCAGCGGCTTGTTCTGAAGCTGTTCCGGCGACATGTACTTACGCGTTCCACCGGCTTCGTGCCTATCCCCGAAGATCCAGTGTCGTTGCCGTTTTGACAAGCCGAAATCGGCAATCTTTACCTGACCGCCGTCGCGCGAGATGAGAAAATTCTCCGGTTTCACATCTCGATGCACCACGTTGTTCTGGTGGAGATAGTCAAGCCCGATACATATGTCCAGGCACAGGTCGACTTCCTCCTCCCAGGTGAGGTCCCGGTCGCGGATGTGCTTGCGCAGATTGTGACCGTCTATATATTCCATGAGAAGACATCGTCTCATAAACCCTTCATTGTCAGGCGCTTCGACGATGTCGGGGAAGATCTTCAGTATGTTCGGGTGCTCCAGCCCGGACGTGATGAGGATCTCGCGCCCGAGATAGTCACGTTTGCGCTTTTTCTTGTCGATATCGTAGCGACGAAACAACACCTTTATCGCGATGGTCTCGTCCTTCTCCCTGTCGATCGCTTTGTACACCGTCCCCATACCTCCGGAACCTATGGGGGCGATAATCTCATATTTCCCTACGCGTTCTATCTCCATTACACCCTCACCGCCTGTTCAGTTTTTGGTATGAAAACGTCTACGCAGCCGCACGCTTCTCCTTCAGGAGACCCTCGATGGCGTTGGTCGGACATTTCTCGATACACAGACCGCATTCCGTACATGTATCGTAGATGATAGTCGCAAGGTTACTCTCGAGAGATACGGCATCCACCGGACAGACCTTCTTGCACGCACCGCATCCAATGCAGCCGATCTCGCACACACTCTTGACCTCTTTCCCTTTCGCCCGCGAGCTGCACACCACGTGCACGCCTGCGTCCGCCGGGACGAGCCGGATGATGTTGACCGGACATTCCTTCACGCATACACCGCAACTGGTGCACTTATTCGGATCAATATACGGTATCGTGCCCGGTCCGAGGTGGGTAATAGCGTCAAACGGGCAGACACGAGCGCACGTGCCCAGAGTAAGACATCCGTACTCGCACCCTTTGGGCCCGCCGTGCAGGAGCGCCGCCGCCCGGCAGTCAGCAATACCGCTGTAGAGGAAGTTTTCCACGGCTACATCCCGTCGGCCATGACACATGATCTTCGCGACCGTTCGTTCGACCTCAGGCGACTCGACGCCCAGCACGGATGCTATGGCGTTGGCGGTCGCCTGGCCTCCCGGGACGCATTTGTTCACTTCCGCCTCTCCCTTCACGACGGCCTCCGCGTACCGCTTGCATCCCGCATAACCGCACGCACCACACCCTGCTGCGGGCAGAATCTCCTCGATCTTTTCCACCCGCGGGTCGACATGCACGGCGAACTTTCTGGACGCGAGCCCGAGGCCTATCCCGAACAAGGCGCCAAGCCCGCCCAGTATAGCTAGCGCTATTGCTATGGTGGTGTAGTCCATTTCACCATTCCAGCCGTCGAGAGACATTCAACCGTTTCCGTGTCCTCACAGTTTCATCCCGGCGAACCCCATGAAAGCGATCGCCATGAGCGCCGCAACAATGAACGCTATCGGCGCGCCTCGAAACGGTTTGGGCAGTCCGACGAGCTCGAGCCGCTCGCGTATTCCCGCCATCAGTACCAACGCGATGCCGAACCCTACCGCGGCGCTCGCGGAAAAGATCACCGTCTCCAAGAATGTATGATTCTCGCGTATATTGAGCAACGCTACCCCCATGACCGCGCAGTTCGTCGTAATGAGCGGGAGATAGATCCCGAGCGCCGAGTACAGCACCGGACTGGTTTTCTGGAGAAACATCTCGACCAGTTGAACCAGCGCCGCTATCACCAGAATAAAGGTAACGGTCTGCAGAAACTGTTCCACGCCGAGCGGTATGAGCAGGTAGTTGTCGATACACCAGGTCACCGCACCGGCGAGCGTCATGACGAACACTACCGCCATGGCCATGCCGAGCGAGGCTTCGATCTGTCTCGATACGCCGACGAACGGACATATTCCCAAGAACCTGTTCAACACAAAGTTGTGTATGAATACCGCACCTATTATTATAACCAAAATCTCACGAAATTCCATTTGTTTTGCCCTGTTTGATCGTGTTGGTTCTTCAGCCTTATCGCCTATTCACCTGAGTCGACAGCCTGTGGGCTGCTCGGTGACGAGGATCTGTCTCCTATCTTGTTCATAAGTGCCATCATGAGACCTAACGTTACGAAGGCTCCCGGCGGCAGTATCATGATTATCGCCGGCTCGAACAGCGGACCCGGCACGATAGTCGTGCCGAATAGCGAGACCATACCGGTGCCGAGAAGCTCCCTGACAAACGCCAGCACGAAGAGAGCCAGCGTGAAGCCGGCACCCATTCCCAGCGCGTCGAGGACAGATGCGGCAAGGGTGTTGCGGGAGGCAAACGCTTCCGCTCTGCCCAGCACGATACAGTTCACGACGATCAGCGGGACGAATATACCGAGCGCCTCGTGCAACTTCGGTTGGAACGCGTTCATGGTGAGATCGATAATGGTCACGAACGTCGCTATCACGACGATGAAACACGGTATTCGGACCTGCTTCGGTATAAAACCGCGTATGAGCGAAATGACGATGTTGGACCCGAGCAGCACGACGGTGAACGCGACGCCCATGCCGATCGCGTTATCGACAGCCGTGCTCACCGCCAGTGTGGGACACAGTCCGAGCATCAGGCGAAGTACGGGGTTTTCTTTCCAGATACCTTTTGTAAACTCTTGAACCCGTGGCATTTACCCTGCTCCCGTCCGTTCCCTTCGCGCCCTGATAAACTCCTCGAACCCTTCTCGCACGGCCTCGGTAACGGCTCTGGACGAAATTGTCGCGGCGGTAACGCCGTCAATGGGTCCGCCGCCGGTTTTGAGCGATATTCGATCGGCGGTAAGGCCTCGAAACTGCTTCAGGAACCATGGTTTCTCCTCGCCGGGTCTAACCTGGACAATGTTCGCACCAAGCCCCGGTGTCTCGCTATGTTCTGCGATTCGCACACCGGTAATCTTCTGGCCGGTCGGGTCGACCCCGACAAGGAGCTTGATCGTGCCGCCATAACCTTTGGTGGTGGTCACGGTAAAGACCGTCCCGACCGGTTTGCCGTCCACGGTACCCTCGTAACACACGAGGTTACCGACCTCCTTCGGTCCGCTGAACTCGACGCTCGTACCGGGCCCGACCAACGCTTCCGCGCGGAGCCGTGCGGCTTCCATCCGGGCGTTGGCCTCGATACGCGTGCGGGTGGCGGAGTAGACGAGTGCCAGCAAGCCGCTTGTGACGGCGCATATCGTCAGGAGAACTGTCGTAAGTCTAACGACGTTTCGCACCTGGTCTCACTCCAAAACGTCTCGGTTCCGTGTACTTATCGATCAGCGGCGTCGCCATGTTCATGATCAGAATGGAGTACGACACTCCCTCAGGGTACCCGCCTTTGAGACGGATGACAAACGTCAGAAATCCGCACAGAAGCCCGCCGATAAACTGGCCGCGACCCGTCAGAGGGCTGGTCACCATATCCGTCGCCATAAACCATGCGCCGAGCATCAAACCGCCGGCACATATCTCCTCGAGTATCGTCAGATGTCTGGTTCCGCCAAACAACGCCATGAGCAGTGCGAAACTGCCGATATAGGCGACGGGCATCTGCCAGAAAATACGTTTTCGCGCCAGGAGGTATATGCCGCCCACGAGTATGCATATCGCCGACGTCTCGCCTATACAGCCGCCGACTTTTCCGAGTATCAGGTCGCCGATCGTAAAAGGATCCGGTGTCGCTTCTTTCACAAGCGGTGTAGCACTGCTTATCGCGTCGAACGCCGCGCCCTGGGCATCGGCGACGGTGCTCGTGAAGAACCCTTCCGTGCGCCACCACAGCGGTTGGAGCCAGCCCTTGGTCATGGCTACCGGGTACGCGGCAAGCAGTACCGCCCGGCCTACGAGCGCCGGGTTGAATATGTTGCGACCCAGCCCGCCGAAGACCATCTTGGCGATGGCGATTGCCACAACCGCGCCCACGACCGGCAGCCAGTACGGCACGGCTGGCGGCAGATTGAGCGCAAGCAATATTCCCGTGATTATTGCGCTGCAGTCCCCGACGGTTATCGGCCGTTTCATCAGTTTCTGCAGTAGCGCCTCGGTTCCTACAGCCGCTGCTACAGAAATGAGCAGTATCCACAGGACGCGTCCGCCAAAGAAGTATATTCCCGCCACCGCCGGAGGCACCAGCGCGATCACCACGTCGAGCATCACCCGCTGGATCGAGTCGGCGCTTCGAATATGCGGCGATACCGAAACTACCAGCGGCTCTTTGAGCTCGACCATCATCCTCTCCTATGGGATACGTTCCCGCAAGCACCACGGTTGACAACAGTGCCGTTGCGGTTCTATTTTTGTTTAGCCTTTTCTTTGGCGGCCGCCTTCTTCAGCTCGCTCTTGGCGAACTTGATCCAGTGCACCATCGGCCGGTTCGCCGGACACACGTATACGCACGACCCGCACTCCATACAATCCATCAGCCTGGTATCTCCGGCTTCGGCAAAGCGGCCGTTCTCCACGAGTATACCCAGTTTGTTCGGCATAAGCTTCATCGGGCACACCGCAACACATTGGCCACACCTGATGCAGGGCCAATACGAGTCGTCGACGACATCTTCTTTTGTAAGTGCGAGTATCCCGGACGTCCCCTTGATCACGGGGGCCTCCAGAGAGTACTGGGCAAAGCCCATCATGGGTCCGCCCATGATTATTTTCGCGGGCGGTTCTTTGAACCCGCCGCAGGCCTCGATAACGTGCGCGAACGGCGTGCCGATTCTCACGAGGAGGTTTTTGGGTTCCGCTATCGCCGACCCGGTCACCGTGATAGCCCGTTCCACAAGCGGTTTGCCGCGAATCACGGCGTCCGCGACCGCCACGGCGGTACCGACGTTGCTCACCGCGGCTCTCACATCCATCGGCAATCCTCCGGGCGGCACCTCACGGCGGGTGAGCGCGTTGATCAACTGCTTCTCGGCTCCCTGAGGGTACTTGACGTTCATCACCTGAAGCGCAATTCCCGGCTCTTTGACGACCTCCGTGTTCAAGGCGGCGATCGCCTCGGGCTTGTTCGCTTCGACGGCGATAACGCCTTGGGCGACGCCGGCGGCTTTCATAATCAGTTTAAGTCCCGAGACGACATCTCTCGGCTTCTCTCGCATCAGTCGATCATCGCACGTGAGGTACGGCTCGCACTCCGCTCCGTTAGCAATGTACAGATCGAGCCGCTTCCCTTCCGGCGGCGACACCTTGACCTGCGTCGGAAATGCGGCACCGCCGAGCCCCACAACGCCGGCCTGGGCTATGCGTTCGCGTATCTCCGCCGGAGTGAACGATGCGACCGTCTCTCGGGATGCGGCATGCAACGGTACCCACTCATCGTTCCCGTCGGAAGTGACTTCCACGGCGAGCATCATTCTGGCAAGCGGATGCGGGGCGCACGCAATACGGGTAACCTCGCCGGATAGTGAAGCGTGTTGAGTAGCCGAAATGAACCCGGTAAGCTCGCCTATCTTCTTACCGGTATGCACCGTGTCGCCCACCGTGACAAGCGGTTCCGATGGCGAGCCGGTATGCTGGTGCAGGGGGATGACGACCTTATCAGGGAGCGGGCACCTCTCGATCGGTTTGTTTTCTGTCGCCTGCTTGAATTCGGGCGGATGAATACCGCCGCGAAACGATTTCAATTTCATACCGGGAGTCCAGAGAACGCTACCTTCCGCACAACATAACCGCCTTTCAGGGCGGTACCAGGCTCTCTCTTACGAACGAACCTGTATTCAAGGTGATCGGCGCATATATACCATGCGGACGCCGTTTTGTCAATCGATTTTACCGGATAAATCCTGCGACACGAACGGGAATTCTGCGAAATTCGGGCACCGGCAGGTATCGGATTGTCCACACGGTATGGGAGCGACCCGGGAATGCCCACGCCAACTCCGCGTCGAACCCAGGGGCCTGGCTCACAAAGGATCGTCGGTTGTGGACCAATACGACTCTATAGCAAAATGCTCAAACGAGGTGCACCTGAGCGATCGCTCTGTTGACACGTCCGCCGCGCTGTGTTAGAGTGGCGGTCGAGCAGGTTCGTCGGATTCGCGGCGTTCAGTTCGCGGTAAGGTGTCGGAGACTCACCCGGGCGGTAGGTTCTCGCCGTTAGCGGATTCGTGAAGACTCTCGGCATTAACCATACCAGCAGTTGTGTCACCTTTGCCCGCGTTGCTTCCAGACGGTTCGTGTTCGTGGTCCGCCGGTCTTGCCAAGGGGCGTTCATGCGCGATGCTGATCGGAATACCGGAGCAGAGATCGCCGAGGAAGCACGGCGTCAAAGTTCCGCGTGGGTCGCCCGATGCCGGTGAACCTTTGTAGGGTAGCGAGCAGCATGACAACGTGCGACGGCAGATGAAGGGATCCTTGACTAGTCAGCGGAGTAGCGTGGTCCGTGTGTGCGCGGCAGTGGCTCTCCTCTCGTGTCTTATTCCTCCGACCGTTTCCGCGTGTCCCTATTCCGTGCGCGATGTCGGTTTCATTGAACTGACGCCTGCTCGATACAGGCTGTACTGTCTTGTGCGGAACGATACGTCCGAGAGAGAAAAAGTCAGCGACGCGTTCGAGGAACTTTCGGGGATAGTTCTTCTGGACAGCAACGTCGAGTGCGAGGTGGTGAATCTTGATGAGCAGCAGGGTCATGAGGCTGCTGAGTATGTGGATTTCTGGGGTATTGACACGTTTCCCGCGGCTATAGTCGTCGCTCCCGACGGCCGGTCGTTAGTTCTGCCGATGACTCATGCAGACGAGCCGGTCAAGGATACCGTGTGGACTGTGCTTGAAAGTGCCGTATCGTCCCCCGAGAGGGAGGAGCTGCTCGAGCACGCACCGACAGCGTGGTGCACGGTGGTGCTTGTCGAGGGCGATGATAGCGCTGAGAACAGGGAGGCCAGGGAGGCGATTGCGGAAGCAATACGGTTTATTTCCGGAGCGGTCACGGCAATGGGGAGGGTCGTGCGCGAGCCGCCTCTTCTGCTCGTTGTACCGCAGCAGTCGGCTGCGGAAGAGGAGGTGTTGCTGTGGAGTCTCGGTTTAGAAAGTTATGACAATCGTGGTGCGCGTGTCGCGGTACTGTACGGCAGAGGGCGGCAGATGGGACCCGTTCTTGAAGGAGAGAGCCTAACGCGAGATGCGGTGCTGAACCTTTTTTACATAGTTGGCATGGACTGCGGGTGCGAGACCGACCCTCGGTTGCTGGCCGGGAGGACCATCCCGCTCAGATGGGGATCAACGGTCCAGACCTTGCTCATCAGCCAGCTCGGGTTCGATCCCGAAAGCCCAATGGTGAAGACCGAGGTGAGCCGGATCTGGTCCGGCGGTGCGATGTATGCCGAAGGGCCTTTGGGATACACCGAGGGTGTGTTCGGATATACCGAGCAGCCCGCTGAGGCTGTTGTTGTGCCGACGAGCGAGATCGTTCCCGACACCGCCGCCGGGTCAGCCGTGACTCTGGGAGAACGGGCGGGCCGAACCGTCCTGCTGGTCGGCGTTGTCCTGGCTTTGTGCGGTGTGGTCGGCGGGGGTCTCATTATGGTGTTCCGAGCGAGGTAACCAGACGCGCTATGTCTACATTTCGTCTTATCACCAAAGAGTTGCGACACAGAGTACTGAACTTTTTGCTGGGGCTGCTGGCGATCAGCGCGGCGGTTGCGCTCTTCATCGCGTTGCTTACGATGGGACGAGCCTCTGAGCGGGAGGCGGTGCGGCTGATGCGCGATATGGGGTTCAACTTGCGTATCCTGCCGAGGGATACCGAAATGGAGGACTTCTGGGCGACGGACTTTGCCGCCAACGAGATGCCGGAAGAGTATGTGTACCGGCTGGCGTCCGAGCCGGGTTTGGCGGTCAACCATCTGGTGGCGACGCTCCAGAAGAAGGTGACATGGCGCGACAGGCAGGTGTTGATGACGGGTATTCTGCCGGAGGTCCAGCCGCCCGGCATGCCGAAATCGCCGATGGGTTTCACGATTGAACCGGGCACGGTGTACGTCGGGTACGAACTTGCCCGAGGCCTCGGTCTGAGCAGCAGTGACGAGATAGAATTGTTCGGAAAACGGTTCACAATTGCGCGATGTCTGGCCGAAAGCGGGAGCAAGGACGACATACGTATTTACGGCCATCTTCACGACATTCAGCAAGTGCTGGGAAAACCGGGCAAGATCAATGAGATTAAAGCGCTCCACTGCCTGTGCAACGGCGGCGACCTGGCGACGCTCCGTGACAACCTGGCCAGATCGTTCCCGGACACCCAGGTGGTCGAGTTCCGATCTATAGCGTTGGCCCGCGCGGAAACCAGGCGGATGGTTGAGAAATATGCCGCGTTCATCATGCCTGCGGTGATGGTTGTGTGTGCCGCGTGGGTCGGTGTGCTCGCGATGATCAACGTACGCGAGCGCCGTCACGAGATCGGGATAATGCGGGCGCTCGGGTTCGGTTCCGGCAGGATCGCATCGTTATTCTTGGGCAAAGCGGTACTGATAGGCATTCTGGGCGCTGGTGTCGGGTTTGCTGTAGGTACGGGTTTGGCGCTGCGGTTCGGTCCTGGGATATTCAAGGTGACTGCCCAAGGGATCAGCCCGTTATACGGGTTGCTGTGGTGGTCGGTGATAGCAGCGCCGGCATTCGCCGCTCTGGCGAGCTTTCTCCCCACGGTGGTCGCAGTGACGCAGGATCCGGCGGTAACGCTGATAGAGGAATAGAGATGGTCCAGCTCGAGGGCGTCAGCGAGATTTACCGAGGGCAGCGAGGCGAGGTGCGAGCGCTCGACGACGTAAGTCTTGCTATAAGGGAAGGGGAGTTTGTGGCTGCACAGGGACCGAGCGGCAGCGGGAAGTCCACGCTGCTCCTGACAATCGGGGGAATGGTTCATCCGACGAAAGGGCGGGTGCTCGTGGACGGCAAGGACATTTACGCGATGAGCGGGAGCGACCGGGCGAAGTTCAGGGCCGAGAACGTCGGATTCGTCTTCCAGATGTTTCATCTTATGCCGTACCTGACCGTCATTGAGAACGTCGTTCTTGCGTCGCGCGGCCGGACAAAAGCTGCCGCGCTGACGGAGGCGGAAACCCTGCTGGAACGATTCGGGCTGTCGAGCCGCGTCCGGCACAAACCGGGCGAACTGAGCACCGGGGAACGGCAGCGCACCGCGTTAGCACGGGCGTTGTTAAACAGACCGAAACTCCTGCTGGCGGATGAACCGACGGGTAACCTGGACCCTGAGAACAGCGCGATAGTGATGGGCTACCTGTCGCAGTTCCATCAGCAGGGCGGCACGGTCATCGTCGTCAGTCATGAGACCATTGCTGCTGAGTATGCGCAGCGTGTGATCAAGCTTCGCGAGGGCCGGATCGTGACGCCGTCGTAACCGGCGGTGTAATGACGGGACGGTGCTCGTTGTTGGAGGGTGGTGTTCGGGAGCCGCGTCTTGTTAGAGGCAGTGAACGGTAACGTATAGTGTGGAACGTTGTGGGGACGGGGTAGGCTATAGCGCGCAGCTCGGCATAGCGCGCGCCATGCATGAGGGAGGATGTGATGAGCGAGTCGAGTTCGGTTGCAAAGAGGTTCATGATGCGTAGTTACCGCCGTCGGATAGCCGCTGCGTGCAGCGTTTGTGTCGCTGTGGCGTGTTGGGTCGTGATGGCGGCGATGTGCGTTCCGGTGGGCGCTGAGGACTGGCCGACGTACCGGCACGATAACGCTCGAAGCGGGAGTACAGCCGAGGGGCTGGTCCCGCCTCTTTCTGAGCAATGGGTGTTCACGGCGACGCACGCGCCCGAACCGGCGTGGCCTGAGCCGGTCAAAGAGATGCCACGGGTGCGGTTCGACGACGTGTACCACGTGGCGGCCGTCGGCGATGCAGTCTACTTCGGGTCGTCTGCTGATAACAAAGTGTATGCGCTCGATGCGACCACCGGCAAGGTGCGCTGGTCGAGTTTCACTGACGCTCCGGTCCGGCTTGCGCCGACGGTACAGTACGGTCGAGTGTACGTCGGTTCCGACGACGGCTACGCGTACTGTCTCAGGTCGAGCGACGGTCAGATCGTGTGGAAGGTACGAGCGGCGTATGACGACACACAACTGCTCGGGAACGGCGAGATGATATCGATGTGGCCGTTACGAACAAGTGTGTTGGTCGAAGACGGGATAGCCTATTTTGGTGCGGGTGTGTTCCCCCACGAGAACCTCTTCGTGTGTGCGGTGCAGGCGGACGACGGTGAGATCGTGTGGAGAAACGATACCTGCGGCGAGAACGGGGTGGAACTGGAATTCGGCGGTATGTCGCCGCAGGGGTACCTGCTTGCCTCGGAGAGCACGCTGTACGTACCGTCGGGCAGAGCTATGCCGGCGGCATTCGACCGGACAGACGGCCGGTTCTTGTACTTCTGTTCGGCCGGCGGGAAGGTCGGGGGCACGTGGGCGCTCCTGACAGACGACCGGCTCGTCGCCGGTGTTGAAGAGTTGAAACTCTATGACAAAGAGACGGGACGCCGTACCGACGACGCGGAGTACGCGTGGTTTCCGGGAGTTTCCCTCGTGGTGACGGAGGCGTATTCGTACCTGCTCACCGACAGGGAGCTGTGCTCGCTCGACCGGGCGGCGTACCGGTTCGCGAGCGAGTGGCGACAAAGTGTCGTCGGCGAGCGGGACAAGTTGACCAGAGAACTTGCGGACCTGGCCCGAAGACGGCTCAGGACGAGCGGTGAAGAGCGTGCCGCTACCGACAAACGGATCGAGGAGCTTACGGACAAGGTCAAGGCGCTGAGCGAGCAACAGAAAAAGGTCGAGAACGCCGTGCACAGGTGGCGCCGCCCGTGCAGAAATTACAGCGCGGTGATTCTCGCCGGTGATGTGGTATACGCTGGCGGCGACGGCGTGGTGATTGGTGTCGACGCGGCGAATGGTGAACAGTTGTGGAAGGCGGAGGTGAGCGGCATGGCGAGCGGGCTGGCGGTTGCCAACGGACGTCTGTTCGTCAGCACCGACACGGGACGCATTTACTGTTTCGGCAAGGGAACGGTTCCGACAACCCGCGATATCAGGCCGGCGATCAACGCCTCGCCCTATCCATCAGATAAGCTCACGCCGGTGTATGAGCGCGCTGCGGAGAAAATCGTTACAGAGAGCGGCGTGAAGGACGGCTATTGTCTGGTGTATGGCTGCGGTACCGGTCGGCTGGCATTCGAGTTGGCCAAACGGACCGACCTGAAGATCATCGGTATAGAGCCGGACGCCGCCAAGGCGGCCAGCGCGCGGGAAGCCCTCGATGCCGCCGGGTTGTATGGTGCGCGGGTCACGATCGAGCACGGTTCGCTGGCCGATCTGCCGTATTCCGACTATTTCGCCAATCTGGTCGTATCGGACACCATGATGGTGTCGGGCAGTCCGCAGGGGTCTTCCGCGGAACTGTTCCGTGTGCTGAAACCGTGCGGTGGTGTCGCGTACATCGGTCAACCGAGAGGCGCGTCGGATATAGTCAGACCGCTCGATTCTGCCGGACTCCGTTCCTGGTTGCAAGGATCCGGCGCGCGGGCCGCCGAGATTAGCGATAGGGATGGCACCTGGATGAAGATCGTGCGCGGACCTCTGCCGGGTGCGGGCAAATGGACGCACCAGTATGCCGACGTGGCGAATACGGCGTGCTCGGACGATCAGCTCGTGAAAGGAACGCTCGGGGTGCTGTGGTTCGGTCGGCCGGGTCCGGAGAAGATGGTCGAACGGCATGCTCGGGCGGCTGGACCGGTCGCCATGGACGGACGGCTGTTCGTACAGGGCGAGAACGTCATCATGGCGTACGACTCTTTCAACGGCGTGCTGCTGTGGGAGCGGGAAATACCCGGCGCGGTTCGTGTCCGTGTGGATTCTGACACGGATAACCTCGCCCTCGAAAAGGACGGTCTGTACATTGCCGTCCACGACAAGTGCATTCGTCTGGATCCTGCAACCGGCAAGACTGTTCGCACCTACGATCTCCCAGCAGCCGAAGACAAGAAACCCCGCCGGTGGGGATACGTGGCATGTATCGGGAATACGCTCTACGGCACGCGTGCCGAGCCGTTACGGGAAGAGTACGGTGCAACATGGGGCCAGTTGGTCAACGATGACGGCACGTGGCAGAGTCCCAACGAGATTGCGCCGTCGAGATCGATGATGTACGGCAACTACGTCGCCGAGTTTCCCGAACCCGATCGGAGAGCGTTCGCAGAGTTCCAGTATGGTGGCGGTATGTGGCGGTACATGGAGCTATGGCCGGCATGGGGGAGTGTGTCAACGCCGCAGGGTGCGGTGACATCACGTATCATGGCGAGCGACGCATTGTTTGCCATTGACGCAAACACAGGAAAGCAGCGGTGGATATACAGTGGCCGCCGGATCGCTCACCCGGCCATCACTATCGGTGATCGGACGGTGTTCTTTGCCGATTGTGATGTCACGGATGAACAGAAAGCTGCCGCAATCAAGGAAAAACGGGGGCTTATTGCGAGAGGAGTATGGGAAAAGGGGTTGGATATCGAGATGGACCCTGAACACGCGGACGTGCGACGTGTCGTCGCGCTGGATGCTGCTACCGGTGCGAAACGGTGGGAGAGAATCATGGATCTCACCGGGTGCGGCGGCGACAGGATGGGCATGGCATACCAGGACGGTATCCTTCTCTTTTTCGGCTGTTTCAGCAACCACGACTCCGGGTTGTTCAGGCAAGGTGCGCTGCAATGGCGGCGTATCACGGCAGTTGCGGCGGCTGACGGGAGCGACATATGGTCGCGGCCGCTCGACTACCTGCGGCGACCGGTCGTTATCGGCGACACGATACTTATCGAGCCGCGCGCGTGCGACGTTCGTACCGGTGAAATCAAGACGCGCGTGCATCCTCTCACGGGCAAGGAGGAAACGTGGGAGTTCGTACGACCGGGCCACTGTTGCAGCGTGACGTCGGCGTCGCCGAACATGTTTTTCCTGCGAGGGTACTTCTTGTGGTATTACGACATGGAGAAGGACCAGGGGATGCTCCCCTTCGGTGGCATCCGTCCCGGCTGCTGGATCAACACGATACCGGCGGACGGCCTGCTGCTGTTCCCGGAAGCAAGTTCCGGCTGTCGGTGTTCCTATCCGGTACGGTCAACGGTTGTCATGAAACCGAAAGCTGCGGAAGAATACAGGACGTGGTCGATCCTCATACAGCACGGCGACATGACACCGGTCGAGCACATGGCGGTAAACCTTGGCGCACCCGGCGATTGGCGGGACGACGACGGGACGCTCTGGTTCTGCTACCCGCATCCTCGCGGGAATACCTTCTTCACGTACGGCGTGGATTTCGATTTGGCGTCGGAGTTTCTTCCGGAGACAGGATATTTCAACCGGGATTTTCACGGTATCGACATAAAGGGAACGGAGAAACCGTGGCTGTTTGCCTCAGGATGCACAGGACTTACCAGCTGCAAGCTGCCGCTCATCGGGGAGAGACAGGATTCGGCGCGGTACACGGTACGGCTCTATTTCGCTGACACGGAGAACGATACGCCTGGACAACGCACGTTCCACGTCAAGCTTCAGGGACGGACCGCGCTCAGGAGCTTCGATATCGTCGAAGAAGCCGGCGGACCGAACGTTGCCGTCGTGAAGGAGTTCGACCGGATCAGGGTACGAGACAATCTCGAGATTGAGCTCATTCCGACCGTGAACAATCCGACGAAGGAGCAGGCACCTCTGATCAACGGGATCGAGGTCATCCGGGAATCGTGACGGGCGTCTACGGCGTGTTCAACCGGTGGACCCGGGCATGGACATCTTGTCGCAGATGCGCCCCTGGTGCATGGAACGCGCGCCTGTGTCGTAGACCCGCCGCGGCGGCGAGAGCCACTTCTTTTCGTCTTGGACGATACCCGAACACCGTCTGATAATGTATCCCGGTGTGTGTTGCCCTTACCGGCTATCCTCCGCCCATCGCCTGCTCGAGGTCGTCAATCAGATCTTCGACGTCTTCGAGCCCCACCGAGAGCCGGATGAGCCTGTCGTCTATGCCGAGTCGGTCACGTTCCTCCGGCGGATAACTCAGGTGTGTCATCCGCGCGGGCAGCGTTATGATGCTCTCCACGCCGCCGAGGCTGACGGCGAGCGACCAGAGGTTCACGCCGTGCACGGTTTGGCGTGCGATCCGTCCGTCGCGCATGACGAACGACACCATTGCGCCGGCGCCGGAGGCTTGCCGACTCTGGATGTCGTATCCGGGATGCGTGTCGAGACCAGGATACAGCACTCGTTCAACCTCATCTCTCTCCAGGAGCCACCCGGCGATCCTTCGGGCGTTCTCCTGCTGCAATGTCATCCTCGCCTTCAACGTCTTCATACCCCTGATGAGAAGCCAGCAGTCGAACGGTGACGGAACGGCGCCGACCGCGTTCTGGCGGAAGCGTATCTGCTTGGCCACCCGGTCGTCCTTGACCACAACCAGTCCGGCGATAAGGTCGCTGTGACCGCCGAGATATTTCGTGGCGCTGTGAATCACAATGTCCGCACCCAGAGTCAACGGCCGCTGCAGGTACGGTGACATGAACGTGTTGTCTACCATCAGAAGGATGCCCTTCTCCCGTGAAAGGGCCGCCAACTGGGCAATGTCGCTGATATTCAGCATTGGATTCGACGGTGTCTCGATCAGGATCGCGCGTGTCGTATCGCGTACGGCACGCTCGACGGAACTGATATCGCCCGTGTTCACAAAGGTCGGCTCGATCCCGAATCGGGGAAACAGTCCGGTCAGTACCCTGTAGGATCCGCCGTACAACCCGTCGGTAGCGACGAGATGGTCGCCGGCTTCCAGCAGCATGAGACAGGTGGCGATAGCCGCCATCCCGCTCGAGAACGCAAACCCGTGGGTGCCCTCTTCGACGGCCGCTATGTAGTGCTCGAGCACGTCGCGGGTCGGGTTACTGGTCCGGGAGTAGTCGTACCCGTTCTGCTGATCCAGACTCGACCGTTTGAAGGTCGACACCTGGTATATCGGGGTACTTAATGCGCCGGTGTGGGGACATGCGCTTCCGGGATGATGAATAAAGTTGGTTCCTTTTCTCATCGTACCTTGTACCTCTCCGGAGTGTGCTGTGAGATGGATTTCATCCTTGCTGGAACAACCACGTCGATAGATACCGCTCGCCGGTATCCGGCAGAATGACCACGATAAGCTTGCCCGCCGAGGCGGGACGTTTCGCTACCTGGAGCGCAGCGTGTGCGGCCGCGCCTGAGGAAATGCCGACGAAAATCCCCTCCTCTTTTGCCAGACGGCGCGCCGCGTTACCGGCATCCTCATCTTTGACCCGTATCACCTCGTCGATCAGCTCCGTTCTGAGCACCTCGGGAATGAACCCCGCTCCTATCCCCTGAATCTTGTGCGGTCCGGGTTTGCCGCCGGACAGCACCGGCGACCCGTCCGGCTCGACCGCTATCGCCGTGAACTCCGGCCGCCGCGATTTTATCACTTCCGCAACGCCGGTGATCGTACCGCCCGTACCAACTCCCGCCACGAGAATGTCGATCTTACCGTCGGTGTCCCTCAATATCTCCTCAGCAGTTGTCCTGCGGTGTATCTCAGGGTTGGCGGGATTCTTGAACTGCTGCGGCATGAACGCGTTCGGCGTCTTCTCCATCAGTTCTTCCGCTTTCGCCACAGCCCCGGTCATGCCGTCGGCACCGGATGTCAGAACGAGTTCCGCACCCAGCACCCGCAACAGATGCCGGCGTTCAACGCTCATTGTTTCCGGCATCGTCAGCACCAGCTTGTACCCCCGCGCCGCACACACAAACGCGAGCGCTATCCCCGTGTTCCCGCTCGTGGGCTCTATGACGACCGTGTCCTTTTTGATCAATCCCTCTTTTTCGGCAGCGTCTATCATCGAGACGCCTATCCGATCTTTCACGCTGCCCAGCGGGTTGAACGACTCGAGTTTCGCCACCAACTCTGCGCCGGCACCCTCGGCAAACCTGTTCAACCGCACAAGCGGCGTGTTGCCGACGGTCTCTGTCAAATCGCGGTATATCTTGCCCATCGTTTCGCCTCCATGTCCCGCAGCGCGGGATCAGATGTAGTACATGTCGCTGGCCTTAGCACCGACCTTGCGCCGGTGCCGGTCCGCGAGATCCTGTAACGTCGTTGACTCCAGCACGTTTTTTACCGCATCTCGGACTTCCTTCCAGACGTCGCGGGCAACGCATTGCTCCTCGCGATTGCAGACGTCCGGATCGTCCACACATTCAACGGGCGCCAAGGTCCCCTCGATTGCACCGTGTATAGCGCTCAGAGGTACCTCGTCGGGCGGCCGCGCAAGCGTGTATCCGCCGTGCCTCCCTCGCAATGCCCGCACAAGACCGGCAGCTTTCAGTGCGGCGACGAGATGCTCAAGGTATTTTTCCGATACGCCCTGCCGATCGGCAATGTCGCGCAGGCTTACGGCTCCCTGCTCATAGTGTAATGCGAGCTCAAGCATAAGCCGGACGCTGTATCGTACCTTAGTGGACACTCTCATAACCGGCCCCCAATAACCGATGTTCCTACCGATTTACTAGGAATATACCACAGCTGTGTGGTTTTGTCAAGCGGTTTTTTGGAGGTCTCTACGTGGCGGATCCCTGACTGCGTGAGATGCAGCGGTGTCTGGAGAAGATCAGGAGGTGCGGTGGCTCACACGGGTAGGGGGTACTTGCATACGAGGTAGGAGCTTCCGTTTGAGCTCTGCGCTTCGCGTTGCATGTAGGCCAGCATCGTAAGCAACGTATCCGCGCTGGTGTACGGTTGATCGAGGGTGTGTACAACGCCGATCGAGACTTTCGGGGCGGCAGAGGTGTACCCTTTTGGCGCATCTGTAGGCGGACTGGCCGCAACCGCTCCACGTCTCCAGCGGAACGCCAGGTCCGAGTCGAAGCTTTTCAGGAAGCGTTTGCAGAACGGCTCGTACTCGCGAGGTTTCAGCACCACAACGAAATGAGCCGCCCCGACGTACCCGGTCAGCATCTCGTATATCTGCAGTTTATCTGCGACGCGATATAGTAACGTGGCCGTCTCCTTTGCGAGTTCATTCACGACACCACGCTTGGTCGGATGTGCCTGTACGAGTTCCCGAAGGTTCACGACGCCCAGATAACATGCCGCGATCTTTTCGTTGCGCGCGAGCTTGTGGTTGAGCTCTTTCTTGATAGCTTCGAGCCCGGGCAACCCGGTGGTTGGATCGCGTTTTTTCGCCTCCTCGATCAGTGCGAGCTGTTCCTGAACCTTGCTCATGAGATCATCAATGACGATAGGTTTCTGTACGCTTGCATCGGCTCCGAGCTTCCTGCAGTATTCAACTTCCGGTTCATCATCCCCCGACGCGGACACGATTATCGGCACAAGATAGAGCGCCGGGTCTTGCCTGATCATCCTGCACAGGCGGAATCCACTCACCTCCGACATCATGAGGTCTATCAGGACGATCTCCGGCTGCGCTTCCTTAAGTGCGCGGAACGCCCGCTCGCCCTTGCTCTGAACGATGCACTCGTGACCAGCCTCGGCTAAATGTCGTGCGAGTGTCTCACAAATAACTTTATCGTCGTCTACGACAGCGATTCTGGCCATTTCATTCCTGCTCAATCACCTCGCGGGCCCACCGGCAGCTATTTCGAGGAAGCCGCTGGGCTTGTGATGCTTGCAGTGATGCACATGGCTGCACCACTAAGGGAGGCTGCACTCATCCGAATCTCGCCGGAGAGGTGCGCCGCGGCGCATGCAACTACTCCCGGGAGCGTGAAAGAGAGAGCGGCTCACTAATCCTGCATTCTCCGGGCAGCGCCGCGGCGCACCTACCGTCGCCCCGAATTACCAACGCACGTGTAAGACCCCCATGCCATGCCCCGAAAAGCATTATTCCTGTTGGCAGTCAGCGCGTGCGTCAGGAGGCGTTCGATCTTATGATGGCGACAGGCAAAATACGTGCCGTCGATCGGGTCATGTACGCGAGAATCGTCTAACTATTTCCGGGGCAGGAGGTTGCATAACCAAACCTTGAGTGAAACGCAATGGCAGGATTATTGCAGTGGCGCACGCATCTTGTGCAAGAGATTGCACTGGTGCATTACCGGCGTGGCGATCCGCTTCTGGAAGTCTCGTAGGTGATCCCGTATTTCTTCATCTTGCGCCAGAGCGTGCTCTTGTCAATACCGAGATATGCCGCTGTCTTGCCTCTATTACCGTGATGCTTGTGCAATGCTCGGAGAATGGCTCGCGCTTCTGCCCCACGAAGGGGAGATGCTGCGGCTTCATCCTCGACCTTTGAGCTTCGAGCAAGCAGCTCTCCCGGCAGGTGTTCCCGCTCGATGATCCCCTCGTGGCACATAATGAACGCATGTTCGATAACGTTCTCGAGTTCGCGCACGTTTCCGGGGAAATCGTACTCCATCAAGAGGGTGAGCACGTCAGGGGAGCAGCCTTGAATCTGCTTGCCCAAGCTGTGGTTGAACTTATCTATGCAATACTCTACGAGCAGCGGGATGTCCTCCCGACGCGCCGCTAGTGGCGGAAGGACGAGCTTGACGACGTTGAGCCGGTAGAAAAGGTCCTCTCGGAACAGCCCGCGTGACACAAGGTCCGTGAGCGATTTGTTGGTGGCGGCGATAACGCGCACGTTCGCCTTAAAGGTTGCGGTGGCGCCGAGCGGTTCGTACTCCTTCTGCTCGAGAATCCGCAACAGTTTCGACTGGAGTGCGGTCGATATGTCGCCAATCTCATCGAGGAAAATGGTGCCGCCCTCGGCGAGCGCGAATCGGCCGGGTTTGTCCTTGCGCGCGTCGGTGAAGGCTCCCTTGACGTAGCCGAAAAGCTCCGACTCCAGCAGCGTGTCGGGGAGCGCCCCGCAACTGACCACGACACAGTTCCGGTTCCCGCGGTCGCTCAAATTGTGTATGGCGCGTGCAAAAAGCTCTTTGCCGGACCCGCTGGGACCTTCGATAAGCACCGTGCTGTCGCTGCACGCGATGTCGGGGAGAAGCTCGAGCATTCTCTGGACCTCGCCGTTCCTGGTGATGATCTCGCCGCAGAGATACCGATGGCCGGTGGGAGCATGCCGTGCTGTCTTGGTGAGGGACCGGCTGCCTTTTTGCCGGGCTGGAGAGGGTGCGGTTGTTTCAGGCTGCGTGACGGCGCGGAAGACCACCACAGCGCCGATAACGTTGCCCGTCTCATCTCTGATGGGCCCACCACTCCCATCCATGCCTATGTGTGTGCCGTCTTCCGTGATGACTGCACGATGATCAGCCAGCGCGACGACGACGCCGTCGCGAAGCATGCTGCGTATGGCATTCTCTGAGGACGCACCTTTCTCTTTGGGGCTGATCGACAGCACCTGGTCCAGCAGTTTTCCCCGGACCTCCCCGAGCTGCCGGCCCGTCAAATCAAGCGCAACGGGATTCATGTACGTAACATGTTCGTCGTTGTCCACTGCGATAACCGCGTCACCGATACTGCGCAGCGTCGACGAGAGCCACCATTCCCGCCTGCTCAGCCTGCTATCGACCTGATGCTTATGGAGAGCAATCTCGATAGCAGAATGCAGGTCCCGTTCCTCGAACGGTTTCACTATGTAGCCGTACGGGTTTGTGAGCTTTGCGCGTTGGAGCGTGTCGTGGTCCGCGTAAGCGGTGAGGTACACCACCGGAATGTCGAAGCGTGTCCGGATCGCCTGTGCGGCGTCCACGCCGTCCAGCTTCCCATCGAGCATGATGTCCATCAGAACGAGATCGGGATGCGTCTCGCCAGCCTTACTTATTGCTTCTTCGCCCGACGAGACGATATCCGATACCGCCCATCCCAGATTCTGGAGGATATCCTGTATATCTTCGGCGACGATGCGTTCGTCTTCAGCGACCAGTATCCGTGCCATTAGTGTCTACTCCCGTCGCGATTATGCTGCGGGAAATGTCACGCTGAACAGTGTACCCTTTTCTTTCTGTACCGTGATGCTGCCCTTGAGTTGCCGTGTCAGTGTGGTCACCAATCGCAGCCCGAGCGACATTGGCTGGTCTATGTCAAAACCGTCCGGCAGACCGACGCCGTTGTCGGCGACGACAAGGGTGATCTGACCGTCGTTGTCCGAACGCAGCTCGAGCCGGATCTCGCAGTCGTTGTCCGCCGGAAACGCGTGTTTCAACGAGTTCGAAACAAGCTCGTTGACAATGAGCGCGCACGGAATCGCCGCGTCAACGGTCAGAGGGACATCATCGAAACGGATCTTGAGTTTCACAGCATCAAAACCGATGCCGTACGAACGGAACAGGTGCGTTGCCAGACCCTTTACATACTCGCCGAAGTCGATCCGCGTCAGATCATCAGCCTCGTACAGTTTCTCGTGGATAAGTGCTATCGACCTGACACGGTCCCGGCTCTCCTTGAACATGGCGAGCACCCGTTCGTCGTCGGTGTATCGGGACTGCAGATCGAACAGGCTCGAGATAACCTGGAGATTGTTCTTGACCCGATGCTGGATCTCCTTCAGAAGCACCTCTTTCTCCTTGAGTGCCAGCCGGATTTGCTCCTCGACCAGCTTGCGCTCCGTGATGTCGGTGATCAGCGCGAAGAAACCTTTGACCTGACCGCCGTCGTCCTTGAACGGGAGATAGTCGGCTATGACCCACCTGATGCCAGCGTGCGCGTAGGGCAGTGCGGCTTCGTAGGACACCCGTTGACCTGACAACGCGGCATCTACACGGTCCTTTACGATCTCGTAGGCATCCTCGCCAAGAACCTCCCGGTAGTGTTTCCCGACGATCTCCACGCGAGTAAGTCCGAACCACTCTTCGTAGTACTTGTTGACGAATCGGTACCGGCCGTCGGCGCCGAGGTACGAAAACAGCGCCGGCACGCTGTCGGCGATCAAGCGAAATTCTCGTTCGCTCTCGCGCAGCGCGTCGCGAGCTCTCCTGCGCTCGGTAATGTCCCTCATCACCCCGATGAATGCTGTAGGTTTGCCCTCCGCATCCCGGACAAGTGAGGCGCTTATCTCGCCGGGAAACGACGTACCGTCTTTTCTGATCGCCTGGTACTCGATATTCCGTACGCTGCCGGTTTCCAGGGTCTTTCGGGTGTTCTCCAAAGCACGTTCCCGGTCTTCAGGTGCTATAAAGTCGTACACCCTCTTGCCGCTGGCACGCAATTCCTGCACACTATCAAACCCCATGAGACGCGCACCACGGTCGTTCGTCACGATGATGTTGCCGTTGAGGTCAGCAAGCGTAATGGCGTCCGGGGAGGTCTCGACGAGAGTCCGGTAGCGCTCCTCACTTTCTCGCAATGCCTCCTCGGCACGTTTGCGCTCGGTGACATCAATGAACACCCCGTACACGTACGACATGCTCCCTTCCCTGTAAACCGTCAAGGCCGTATCGTGTAGCCAGATCCATTTCCCGTCTTTCCGTTGGATTCTGTACTCGATATCGAACGGCTCGTTTCCGTTAAGCAGTCGTTGGAATGCTTCTTTCACCCGCTCGACATCATCCGGATGGATCCTGCCGAACCAGAGCTGTTTGCCCATCTCATATATTTCCTCTGGAGAGTAACCGTAAACTGTCTCGACATGAGGACTTACAAAAACGGTGTTGCCTTCTTGATCGGACGTCCACGGCACAGCCGGCGTGTTCTCGACGAGCAAACGGTATTTCTCCTCACTCTGCCGCAAGGCGTCGAGGGTACGCTTGTGCTCGGAAATCTCGGCCAGCAGTTCCTCATTAGCTTGTTCAAGTTCGAGGGTTCGTTCCTTAACGCGTGCTTGTAACTCATCGCGAGATCTTCTGAGCGCATCCTCCATCTTCTTACGGGCAGTAATGTCGCGTACGACTGCCAGGATCTCGGTAATGCGGCCATCCGGCGCACGCAGGAACCGCGCCTTTGCTTCAGTGGAAATGCGCTCGCCGTTCTTCGTGGTGAGGTCGATCTCGACCGTTCTGGACCGGAAGGGGTCGCTGTCTGCCTGTTCGTCTCTGATGAGCTCTTCAGTCAGCACTTTCTTAACGGCGTTAAAGGATGCAGGAGCCATGACTTGAGCCAGTGACGTTGCCATCACTTCCTCGACAGTGTAGCCGAGCAGCGTCGTGACCGAAGGGCCCACGTAGGTGAACCGCAGGTCCAGGTCCATGGTGCAGATGACATCCGTTACGCTTTCGGCAAGGAAACGGTAGCGTCGTTCTGTGCCGACCAACGCGTCTTCGGCCCGCTTGCGCTGGGCAAACTCCTTGCGGACCTCCTGATGTTGCAACGCCAGCCGGTATCGTGCTTGCTGGGCCTGGAGTGCGGCATAGAGAAAACCGGCAAGCAACAGCACCACCCCGACCGGGAAGGGAAGATTCTCCATGGGCTCGTGGAAGAGCCCGTGCCTGCCGAGCACCGGTACGTTGTCCAGCCGTGGGATCTGGTCGGTAACGATGAGCGTTTGGGATACCATGACCAGGCACGCGGCGACCGTAACCAGCCGCGTGGCTCGTGGGATGTTGCCCAGTTGGCGGATCACCCAGAACGCCGAGATTGATATGAAAGAGAACGCTACCAGACTCGTTGTCTGCTCCATCAGCTCACGAGGGCCAACGGTATTGGGCACCAGCCGAGACAACAGTTCAAGAGCGGCACCGACAATCAGCAGGATAAAAGGACCGGGTGTGATCCGGGGAGGGCTTCCGGGCTCAAACGAGGCGCGATGGAGCTCATGCCCCTCGGCAGGGGTTCGCCCCGATGAACTGGTTTCTTGCGAAGCTCGGTCGCTCGGCATGAGCCGTGCCCCCAATTGAAACAATACAATCCCCTCAACGGAAATGATTATACCGCGAAAGACAGGAGTTACGTCAAGAAGTTCTTGCTAAGAAAAGCAAGCAGTTCTGTGATATTCGACGATGACGGGAAGAACCACCGTATGCAGCTTCGCGGAACGACTTGTGCGTGGTCCCCTTATCGACAGTAGGGGCACGGCGCGCCGTGCCCCTACGAGACCACCGAAGATTTCAGCGGTGATGCCCCACCAGCTCCGGCGGGGCGACAGAAACGGGCGAGCGGGAGCTCGACCCTCGCGCTGAGCACGAAGGCCTGCCGAGAGGGTGCGGTCAGGGGTGGTCAGCCTGCAGGGAGGATAGACGCCGGCCGTGATGCGCTCACCGTTACCTCTCGTTTTCGACCCATCACTGGCTTGCTAAAAAAAGGCTTGACATCTGAACATTTATTCAGTATACTGGAGGATACCCAAACAGCAGGAAGGGAGCCGGAGTTCCGGCGCACGTGTCTCTGGAGGACGAATCATGAAGATGGGAGACCTTATCCGATACGGTATACCGGTGGAGTTGATACGGAGTTGGACGGCGTGCGAAAGCGAGACCCTGTTGCCGCTGCAGGAGATCGCGGTGAAGCGGCACGGCCTATTTTCGGGGAGCAGCCTGGTGATTCAGGCGCCGACAAGCTCCGGGAAGACGTTCATCGGCGAGATGGCGGCGGTCCGGGCGGCGCTGGACCGGAAGAAGGCGCTCTATCTGGTACCGCTTAAGGCGCTGGCGGAGGAAAAATATCACGATTTCAAACAGAAATATGGTGCATACGGGATCAAAGTAATCGTGTCTTCACGCGATTTTCGCGAGTTTGACGGTGATCTGGAGCGGGGCGATTTTTCCATCGCGATAGTTGTGTACGAGAAGCTTGCGCAACTGTTTGCCCGGAGACCCGAGCGGCTCGAAGAGGTCAATCTCGTGATAATCGACGAGCTGGAGATGCTCGCCGACGAGAAACGCGGTCAGGTGCTTGAGCTTCTGCTAGCCCAGATACTGATGCGGGAGAAACGGCCGCAGCTCATCGGTCTGTCGGCGGTGCTCGCGGACGGTGAAGATATAGCGGAATGGCTCGGGGCGAAGTTCCTGGCGTGGCACCGTCGCCCGGTCGAGCTGCGCCAGGGCGTCCTGTACAACGGCCGGTTCAGGTATCGGACGTACAACGACCGCGAGGAAGGGTACGAGAAGCTGGCGCAGTCGGATGACGGCACGTCATGGGGGCACCTGTGTGCGAGCCTGGTGGCGCTTGCCGGGCGCGACGAGCAGAGTCTGGTGTTCGTGAAAGGCAGGGCGGAGTCGCGTCGCGGTGCTCGCGATCTGGCGGAGTCGTTACCGTGCGTGCCGGCTCAGCCAGCGATAGGGGAGCTGGACGCGATGGAACACACGCAGTCGAAGCAGCTCCTGATAGAGTGTCTGGAACACGGTGTAGCGTTCCACAATGCTGACCTGTCGGCGCTGGAACGGCGTGTTGTGGAGCGACATTTCAAACGGGGCGAGATTAAGGTCATCGTGGCGACCACGACGCTCGCGATGGGGATGAATCTCCCGGCGAAAAACGTGTTCATAGAGCCGGACAGGTGGAAGTACGACGACCGGTTCGGAACGCCGTGGATAAGCTCGATCAGCCAGGCTGAGTACGAAAACATGGCGGGTCGCGCCGGCAGGCTCGCGCTTGAAGAGGAGTTCGGTCGGGCGATACTCGTCGCGGGAACAGCGTATGAGCGCGAGGTTCTCTGGCGACGGTACGTCGAGGGGGAGTGCAAAGCGCTCGAACCGCAGCTCGCGAACGGCAAACTCGGCGATCATCTGCTCAGATTGGCGGCTTCCGGGATGGTTTCGACCGGGGACGAAGCCGCGACGATACTCCGATCGACGCTGACCGGTCGGCGCATATGGACGAAACGGGTGGGCGAGGAGGAGTTCCGCCGAAACGTCCACGTCGCGATCGAGGACCTTGTCCGGGCCGGTGCAGTGGAACCGGACAGTCACGGCGGTCTTTCGGTCAGCGCGTTCGGTCGGGCGGCGACGACCTGCGGTATCTCGATAGAGACCGCTCGCGCTCTCAAGGAATGGGTCGAGAAGTCACAGGACCGCTACTGGGAGGAGATAGACCTGATACTTGCCCTGGCCATGACGAGGGACGGTCGGACACCCTACGTGAGTATGTCCTCCAATGAATATGCATGCGCTGGCTATGTTGAGCGGTTGCGCGACGAGCGGCGGTCGAGCGACTGGTCGGTCGACACTCCTCTCAACAGATTGCTGAACGCTTCGGCACCACCTCTGTTCGACGAGATGAAAGCGATAAAGGTCGCGCTCGTGCTGAAATGGTGGATAGAGTTGGTTCCCGTTCATGAGATCGAGGAGGAGTTCTCCACGATGGCAGGCCAAATCGTTACTGCCGCCGAGCAGATGAGCTGGCTGGCGGATGCCGCGATCGAGATAGCGAAAGCGTGCGGTCAAACGGAACGCCTCTCCGAGATGATGCGCGACCTGTCCGACCGGTTGCGGTTCGGGGTTGCCGTTGAGCCGCTGGCACTTGCCAGGCTGCGGGTTGACGGTCTTGGCCGGTCGGGGATAGCGGGTCTCGCTGCAGCCGGATGCGCCACACCGGAGTCCGTCACGCAAGCCTCTATCGAGAAACTGGCGTCTATCGTGGGACAGCGAATTGCGCGCGCCCTCAAGGAAAAGGTGCCGGAGAAATCACGTGAGCCGACGCAGGACAGCGGCGGTCCGTTCCGTCTCGTGATAGACGACCGCCGACCCGGCGTCATAGGCATAGGAGACACGCAGATCCGGCTCCCGGAACGACCCTACCGGTTGATCCGGCTGCTCGCGGCGCGGCCACAGGAGTGCGTCACCTATGATGAGATATACGATGCGCTGTGGGGTGAGGACGTGTTCGTCGAGAACAACCAGATGCATCAGCATAAGAGCGAGATTCTGCGCCGTACCAGGGACGCGGTGCCTGAAGAGTTCGAGCTTATCCGGACAGTTCCGAAACGCGGGTTCGTGCTGACCGTGCCTCACGAGATGGTACGGGTCATCCGTATCGCTCCTTCAGAGGTTTCCGCCGGCAGCGTACCGGGCCATGACATTTGATTTAATGACCTGGACGTTGTGGCGTTACCTTGTCGGGAGAGGTTTCTGTCGCCCCCGTTCGGGGGCTCGTGGTTTGGGGCGCGGGTGACCCAGGGCTCGCTTCGCGTCGCCCTGGGCTACATTCTGTCGCCCCTGCGAGGCTGGTACATCGTGCCAGTCGTAGCTATGAGTAGAGGTGTGGCGTCGTCGATAGCGGCGCAACGCCAAGCGGCACCTCCCCACAAATACGAATGTCACGAGCCAGTACGTTGACATCGCAAAATGCCATTTGTTACGCTGGATGCACCAGGGGACTCGGGTGCAGGGGTCGAACCTCGGATGGAGTCAGTTGCGGAGGTACGTATGAATTTCAAGGTGCTTTTAGCGGTATTCTCAACGGTTTTCATAGCAGAACTGGGAGACAAGACACAACTTGCTACACTGTTACTTGCGGCTGATAAGCAGATGAACAGGGTTGCGGTGTTTGTTGCGGCATCGTGTGCGCTGGTGTTCGCCTGCCTGCTCGCGGTTCTCATCGGTGCCCAAATCAGCCGGTGGGTGTCGCCACGAACCTTGAAGATAATTGCCGGGATCGGGTTCCTTGGACTCGGGATTTGGATGCTTCTCTCTGCAAGAGCGTAACGCGCGGGGAATGGAGAGTCAGGCGATGAAACGCTGTTATCGGTGCGGGGCCGAGTGGCGTGAGGGAAAACGCCCGTCGCCTGAAGATTTCTGTGAACGCTGCAACGCGTACATCCGCTGCTGCCTGAACTGCACCTTCTATGACGAATACGCGCACAACCACTGTAAGATACCGACCACGGAATGGGTCGGCGACGTCGAGCAAGGCAATTTCTGCGACGAGTTCACGTTCGCCGACCGACCGGACGATGCGCCGAAGGAGCGTACCGGCAAAGACGCTCGGAAAGACTGGGAGAAGCTCTGGGGAGGTTCGTAGCTTCGTGAGGCTGCCGCGTGGAACGCGGTAAGGACAAAAGGAGCGAGCAACATGACAGGACGATTCTGTGTGATGGCGATATGTCTCATTGGTCTCTTGTCAACCAGCTACTGTCTCGCCGATGATTCGCCGATTGATCGCGACCCGCTGCGGGAAACCGATACCCAGCTACCCAAAACCGACGTTTTGCAGACGGACTCATCGAACCTGTTGGACACTCTTGCGCTACCTCTCGTCTTTGCTGAGGCTGCCGGCGAGACGCCGGCCGAGCCCGCTGCCGATGCTGAACAGACCGAGAAAAAGCCGGTCTGGGAAGGTTCGGTCGAGGCCGGAATCCAGCTACGTGAGGGGAACACCGAATCGACCGACATGTACGGCAGGGTGAAAGCGTTACGGAAGAGTAACAAGCACGAGCTGACGCTCAGCGCTTCGTATGATTACGCCGAGCTGGAAGGTGATACCAACACGAACCGCGCGTTTGCAGAGTGCGGATACCGTCTGTACCAGTGGCAACGCGCGTACCTTTTCGGGATTCTCAATGCAGAACATGACGAGATCGAGAATCTCGATCTGCGGCTGAATGCGGTCGTCGGTCCGGGTTACAGGTTCATAGATACCGAGACAACCAAGTTGCTTGGTGAGTTCGGTGTCGGCGCAACAGCCGAGTGGTACGATTCGCGCGAGACGGGCAGCGAACAAACGACCGAGGGGATACTGTGGTTGCACGGCGAGTGGACGACGAAAGTGTTTGATCGCGCGACGTTCAGCCAGAGGCTGACCGTGTTCCCCAGCGTGACCGATATTGGGAGCGTCCGGGTCGTCTCGGACACCTCCCTCACGACACCCTTGAGCCAGAAGCTCGACCTGAGAATAAGCGTTCACGACGAGTACGATAACGATCCCGAAGTCTCCGGTGTGGAGAAAAACGACCTGACCTTCCGCACAACGCTGGTGTACACCTTCTGACGCGCTTCCACGCCACGCCCTGCGAGACGCTGGCCATGTGGAGTGCGCAAGCTTGCTTGCGCGGGGGTAGCAAGCTACCGCACTCCAAAAAGGATTAGTAGATGGCAGACGGCGGAGCGGAACCCAAGTGGACGAGATGGATTCACAGTCCAGCCCACTATTTCGTGCCCGAAGCGATGTACATCGTAACGGCGGGCACGTACTACAAACGGCGCTATTTTGCTGTGCCGGGACGACTAACGATGGTCTTGGCGACGCTTTTCGAGCAGGCAGAGCGCTTCGGCTGGTCGCTGCAGGCGTGGGCAGTGCTCCCCAACCACTATCACTTCGTAGCCCAGGCCCCGGAAGATGCCCGGTCGCTCCCCCGCATGCTGCAGGTTCTTCACTCGCTAACGGCCCGCGCAGTAAATGCCGAGGACGGTACCGCCGCAAGAAAGGTTTGGTTTCAATACTGGGACACGTGCATAACCAATGAAAGGAGTTATCTCGCACGATTGCACTATGTCCACGCCAATCCCGTTAAACACGGAGTTGTCGGAGATGCGAAGGACTACCCGTGGTGTTCCATGCGGTGGTTCTTGCGTGAGGCGGAACCCGGTTTCCAAGACAAGGTACTTTCATCCGGGTGCGACCGGATTTCGATACGCGACGATTTCTGAGCTTTATGTGGAGTGCGCAAGCTTGCTTGCGCGGCGGTAGCAAGCTACCGCACTCCAAGAAGGCAAAGATAGCATGTGGCGCGACAGAGGCTGGTGAGACAGCTGCGCTATCGGCGGAAGAGGCATTTCGCGGCGCGGTGTCGTTGGTTTTACAGCTTGATTGCGGCGAGAAACCCTTCGTGGATGGCGTCCATGACCTTGCGTGGCTCAACGCAGTCGCCAACCGCTTCGAACGTGACACCGGCTTCGGTGAGCGAGTCCGCCAGCGACCTGTTTGGACGCGAGCCCAGCGCCAGCACGACGGTGTCGGCCGGTTCCGCGCATTCGTCACCGTTCTTCGAATAAACGACGCTGTTGTCGCGGATTTCCGTGACGGTTGCACTGCTGATTGTCTTGACACCGAACGCCTTGAGCTCGCCCAGAAGCACCCATCGTGTGGTCAACCCGATGTCCTTCCCGAACTTCTGTTCCATCTCGATGAGTGTGACCTGTTTGGTGCCTGTGTAGCAGATCGTGCGCAGGCGATCAGGCTCCTCAGCACCGTGCATGAGGAGAAATTTGACAACTTCACCTGAGGGTGTCCCGATAGACGCCACAAAGATGGCGGTTTCCACCCCTACTGCGCCGCCGCCCAATACGACCACCTTCTTGCCAAGATCGGCCGTGCCCGCCAGGACGTCCCAGGCGTGGCGGACGTTGTCACCTCGGATGCCGGGTATATCCGGCACGAGCGGTTCCGACCCTGTCGCAATAATGACCGCTTCGGGACGCTCTTTCTGGAGCACCTTTGCCGTAAGCTCCTTGCTCAGCCGGAGATCAACACCTGCCCGGTCGAGTCTTCCGCGATAATAGGGGACAAGTCGGCGGAACTCGTCACGTCCGGGCGGTGCGGCGCTCATCCATATCTGCCCGCCGATGGTGTCGGCACGCTCGAACAGCACGACCTGATGCCCGCGTTCCCCGGCGACACATGCCGTCTCGAGACCTGCGGGACCCGCTCCGACGACAACTACTTTCTTCCGCTTCGGCGCGGGCGCCAGACGCCGTTCACGTTCAAATCCCGCTTGCGGGTTGCACAGACAACATAGCGGTTGACCGGTGAACACTCGGTCCAGACACCCCTGCATACACCCGACGCATGGCCGTATCTCGTCGTACCGGCCGTCTTTCGCCTTGCGTGCCCATTCCGGGTCGGCCACCTGAGCTCGGCCGACGCATGCGACGTCCGCGATGCCGTCGCGCAGGATCCGGTCGGCATCGCGGGGATCCACAATCCTGTTCGAGACCATGACCGGCACCGACACCTCGCGTTTGATCCCGGCCGCGAGGTACGTGAACGCACCGCGCGGTACCATCATCGGCAACTGCGGCACGCGCGCTTCGTGCCAGCCGCCCGTCACACTTATGGCATCCACCCCCGCCTGCTCGAACATGCGACACGCCTTTGCGGACTCCACGTTCGTGTTGCTGCCGGGCACGAAATCGTTCCCTGCAACGCGTATCGTGACGACAAAATCGGACCCGATCGCCGACCGTACCGCGTCGATTGTCTCGCACGCGAACCGCGCCCTGTGCTCGAGAGGCCCTCCATACTCGTCGGACCTCTTGTTGGTCAGCGGTGACAGGAACTGGCTGATAAGGTACCCGGCGGACCCGCAGAGCTCGACGCCGTCCATCCCGGCACGCTGAGCGCGCTCGGCTGCTGCGGCGAACCGCTTCTCGATCTCGAGGATCTCGTCGCGCGAGAGGGCGCGCGGTTCCTCCCTTGTATAGCGCGACACGACGGCAGACGGCGCGACCGGTTGCTGGTTATCAATGAGCCTCGAAAAGGAGTAGCGTCCCGCGTGGAACAGTTGGAGCATGATCGCGGCGCCTTCCTCGTGGCAGGCGTCGGCAAGCTTCCTGAAACCCGGAATGGAGTCGTCGCTCTCGATGCTCGGCATCAGAGTGCCGCTCCCCACGAGGTCAATGCCGATGCCGCCGACGATTATCAGGCCGGATCCGCCGGCTGCACGGGTGCGGTAGAACTCGACCATCCGTTCTGAGCAGTGTCTGTCCTCGGCATACTGTAGATGCAGCGCTGGCATACAGATGCGATTGCGTAGCTCGAGCGCGCCGATTCGTATCGGTGTGACCAGCTTTCGCAGGCCGCTCTCGTTCATCATTGGGTTTCCCATCTTCGATTGTGCGTCGTCCGCCATCGTGTGCCATCAGGCTGAGTTGTGCGACCGATTATACTGAACCGTGGAGCGCCTGTCCATACCGCTGCCGAAACGGGTTCTGCGGGATACGTAGCACGTACAGCCGCTCTATGGGGCAATCTTGTTTTGGACTTTCTGTCGCCCCCGTTCGGGGGCTCGTGGGTGGGGGGTGCGGGCGACCCAGGGCTCGCTCCGCGTCGCCCTGGGCTGCATTCTGTCGCCTCCTTCGGAGGCTAAGACCCGGGGAGCGGAGTTCCGTCGTCCCTGCCGGGGCTAGCGGCGCCTATCATGCGAAATGCTATTTTGCACAATCGCCGGGACGGAATTTTGTTGCAAGCCGGTGGGGAACGTGGTATCATGCAACTGTAAGAATAGGGGAATTGAGAGGTTCTTGAAACGGGTTGAGAAATCGGGAGACGTACCGTGAAACCGCTCAGAATGTGTGTCATACCTATCGCTATTGTAACATTATTGCTCCTTACGGGATGCCCTCCGCCACAAAAAGAAGACAATGGAGAGAAACCCGCGACTCCTGAAGAGATCCGTGCCGACGGACAGAAGATATTGCAGGCGATGAGCCAACTGGCGAGTACCCCGCCAGACCAGATTGCCAGTAAAGCCCAGCAGCTCGGCACACAGATGCGGACGTTCCGCGAGAAGCACGGCCAGACCGATACGGGCAAGGAGATGATCCGGAATATTACCCAGACGGGATACAACAACGCACAGATGCTGTTTCAAATGAAGGAATATAGACTGTGTGTCGCGGCATGCGACCTCGTCCGCCAGATCAATCCGGCTCATGAGCCGACGAACCAGCTCAGGCAGCAGGCACAAGAGGAGCTTAATAAACCGCGGGTCGCGCTGAGAGGGTTTTTCGAGGAAATAGCCTCCAGGAAGCTCTACGCCATGGTGGAGGTGACCTACCAGGGGCAAAAAGAGTCGATGCAGGTTGCGGTCGGCGACGAGTTTTACGGATACAGGCTCATGAAGATAATAAAGAGCGTCCAGGGCAGTCCCAGAGGAATTGTGCTGCGGTACATCAACACCGGCAGCGAAAACGATATCATGCTCGGCTCGTGAGCCGGCCGGCTGCCAACCCCGCCGTTATCGCCTTATCAGGAGGAACAGTGCCCGGACAGGAATATCGCCGCTCCGAAGCGTCTACCGCCGCTCGCGTTCGTGTAGCTCTTTAAGCTCTTTCCATCCGATGAGCTTGATGCCGAGCTCATCGATCAGCTTCCTGGTGCTCGGTGCGGTGAACACGTCGTAATCGAGCTGTCGCATACGGGCGCTGTTTGTTATCGCTTTCAGTTCGTTATCGGCATAGCCGAGATGGACGATGATCTCCGTGACGCCGGGCTCGAGGTTTCGGAGCGCGCGCTCGTAGTGCTCCTTTTTGGTCTCGAACGTGCCGCCGACATCCGGGATGATACGGTCGAGTGCGGGGAACCCTTTTCCCTTTACCACATCGACCATCGCCCGGAACGCATCCGCCATACCCGGTCCAAGATGTGCTGCAAGCTCTTCCCGGTATTCCACGACCAGAGGCGGAATATTGTACTCTTCGGCCAGCTTGATGTAGACGGTGAAATAGTCCGGGCGGGTGAACACCGTTCCCATGTGGGAGTCCAAATGCGTTGGTGTAACGCCGAACTGCAATGCTCTTTCTATCTGTGCTCGCAACTCCTTTTCGACCTCTTCAGGGTTCGCGTGCTGTGCCGTCTGGTCCTCCTCGTGCCACATAAACCCTTCCTCGTCCAGCAGGCCCGGTACTTCCGAGTGCGGCGCTACAGGCCCCCAGCGGTAGTGCTGCCACTCGGCGGTCAACGTGAGATGCAGCCCGAGGTCCGCCTCGGGATGTTCACGGCAATAGGCTGCAATTTCGGGAAACCACGGACATGGCACCATGATGCTGCCGCAGGTCACCACGCCGTTCTTGAGCGCGTCAACCGTCGCCATGTTCACCGAATGGCACATGCCGACGTCGTCGGCGTGGACTATGAGCAGTTTGTCATCTGCACTGTACCCGAGCTTTTCCGCGAGCGTCTGCGCGTGACCTCTTACCGAGAACAACACGACAGCGGCACCAACCAGAGCAATCGTTCCAATCGTCCGTACCATCAGCCACCCTCCCTCGTCAATCGTACTCATCCTCCTTTAAAAACCACAGAGTGCAGCAAAATCGCACGCAATCCTACCACACCTATCGTGCGAAAGCTACAATTCGGGACACGGCACTCTATCCTGAAACGATATGGTGCCGGAGGAGGGAGTTGAACCCTCACAGTCCAGAGGACCGCGGGATTTTGAGTCCCGTGCGTCTGCCAATTCCGCCACTCCGGCGCGTCCCGTGAGGCATAGAACGGCTGCGACAGTATCGAACCGTTCCAGGCAGGAACATTCTAGCAGACCGTCCTTAGGAATGTCCACCGGCGATGGTGAATTTGGTCGATACTCTTGGTTGTGCGAAGCTCACTACGTGCAGAAGTCCCGCACGATGTCGCAGGTTATTGTGAGTCCACGCTCGAAGGCTTCCAGGGAGATTCGCTCGTCAACACCGTGAATCGTATCGATTTCTTCTTGCGGAAGCGCCAGCGGCATGATCCCGTAGCTGACCATCCCTTTGAGTCGCAAGAACCGGGAATCGGTCGCCCCGGGCACCATGAACGGTGCGACGACCGCCTCGGGGTCGGCCTGTTTTATCGCCGCCTCGATCACGCGGTAGAATTCCGTATCCACCTCGCTTTCTGTAGCTTCGTGGAACTGTTCCGGCTGGACATCGATAGGCAATTCGCCCAGGATACCCCGAAGTTCTCGAAGCCATTGCTCCTTGGTGACGCCGGGAAGCATGCGCGAATCCAGCTTGAGCGTGCATTCGCCGGGTATGATGTTGACCTTGCTGCCTCCCTGAACGACGGTGGGCGCAAAGGTGTTGTGCAACATTGCCGTGAACCGGTCGGGGATCTTCCGCATAACGTGCCTCCCCAACAGAGGAACGGTGGCGAGCCGGACCTGACCAAGCCGCTTCTCGTAAGCGGACGCTGCTGTCAAGAACCGGGAAACGGTCTTCGTGATACGCACCGGGCTGCGGTATCGGGCAATCCTGTTTGTCGCACGAGCCACCGTAACCACCGCATTATCCTCATGCGGCATAGAGGCGTGACCCGTCCGGCTTCGCGCGGTGAGCACGGACCAGCAGACGCCTTTCTCCGCCGTCGCCACCATGTAGATACGTCCCTGTTCGGACCGGAGCGCGATCCCGCCTTCGTTCAGGCAGAACTCGGCGGAAACCTTGTCGTAATGATTCTCGGCGACCCATTCCGCGCCGTGCTTCCCTCCACACTCCTCGTCGGCGAGCGCTGCGAACTTGATATCTCGTTTGAGCGCCAACCCTTGCCGTTTCGCCGTTATCAGCGCCATGAGTTCCATGACAGTAAGACTTTTCGTATCGAGGGTACCTCTGCCCCATACGTACCCGTCCTTGATCTCCGCCGAGAACGGCGGGAAGCGCCACTTCTCCGGTTGTGCGGGCACGACGTCGAGATGTGACAGGAGCAGTAACGGTTGCCGTGAGCCGTCGCCGGCCAGCGTGGCAAACACGTTTGCACGTGCGGGCGCGCTTTCGATTACTTCCGCACTGATCCCCTCGGATTGGAGCAGGTCGCGTATGTAGTTCGCCGCGTCGCGCTCGTTACCCGGCGGGTTGGAGGTGTCGCACTGAACGAGCTTGCGTAAGTGATCTATCGCTTCCTCTTTCGTCGCGTTCCAATTGTGTTCATTCACGGTACTGCCTCCTCCTCGAGTGCGTATGTCCCATAGGCCCAAGCAAGGTCGCGTCCTCGACATGGTGGCGTTGATGATAGTGTAGTACCCGGTGGCAGTTTGTGCAAGATGGAGGCCCTTTCAGCCGACCGTATTCTCACGTCATGATCTGTGATGTGGAGTGCGGTAGCTTGCTACCGCCGCGCAAGCAAGCTTGCGCACTCCACATCGTGCGCCCGTTTCAGTTCCGCTGACCGTAGTATGCGTCGGGACCATGTTTTCGCATGTAGTGTTTCTTGAGCAGCGCGTCGGGGAGTTCGCCGATATTCGAATCGAGCAGCACCGTGTAGAACGCCATCCGCGCCACCTCCTCGAGTATAATTGCGTTTTTGAGCGCCGCCATCGCGCTCTCTCCCCACGCGAACGCGCCATGGCTCGGCACGAGCACGCCGGGTATCTCGACGGGGTTCAACCGCTGCGTTGCGAACCGTTCGACGATGACCTCGCCGGTATTCCTTTCGTACTCCTGCTCGATCTCCTCAGGAGTGAGCTGGCGTGTCAAGGGTACCGGACCGAAAAAATGGTCCGCATGCGTGGTGCCCAAACACGGTATCTCGCGGCACGCCTGCGCCCAACCGGTCGCATACCTGGAGTGCGTATGGACGACGCCGCCGACCGACTCGAACTTCTGGTAGAGGATCAGATGTGTCGGCGTATCCGACGACGGACGCAGCTCCCCTTCCAGCGTTGCCCCCGTCTCAAGAGAAAGGACAACGATATCTCCCGGACGGAGGTCGTCGTAGTCAACGCCGCTCGGCTTGATCGCCATGACACCTTCACGGCGGTTCGCACCGCTGACGTTCCCCCACGTGTGAACGACGAGTCCTGCTTCAACCAGCTTTCTGTTTGCCTGCCAGACCTCTTCTTTGAGCTGCTCGTACGCCATTGTACGTTTCCCTCTAGGGCTCTATCGTCGCCTTGACGACACCGTCTGCATAGCTTGAAACCAGTTCGAACGCGTCGCCCGTCTTTTCGAGCGGGAAACGGTGCGTGACAAGCGCATCGAGGTCGAGAGACCCGCTCGAAGCCAGCTTGATCGCGCGCGGGAAGTTCCGGACGAACCGTCGGCACCATTTCAGCACGAGCTCTTTCCTTCTGGCGGGAGTGAAGCCGAGCGGTATCTCCTCCTGCCCGCAGATGCCTATCATGACGACGACACCGCCGGGCTTGACAATGTCAACCGACTGCTGCGGCGTCTCGACGGCGCCCGCTGCCTCGAACACTACGTCAACACCTCGACCACGCGTAGCGTCACGTATCGCCTCAATCGGGTCGAGCTCGCCGGCGTTGATCGTTACATCAACACCATGGTCACGGGAGCGTTCGAGCCGGTAGGGGAGAAGGTCGGTACCGTACATGGTTCCTGCTCCGGATATCCTGGCGACAGCCGCCGTCAGCAGCCCTATCGATCCGAGCCCGAGCACCGCGACGGTATCGCCGGGGCGCAGTTCCGCGAGTTCCACCGCATGCACCCCAACGGCAAGCGGCTCGATCATAGCCGCTGCATCAGCGGATATCCTCCCAGGAACCGGATGGGCGAAATCATACGGAACCGTCGCGTACTCGGCATACGCACCCCGCGTCGGCGGGAGCCCCATGAACCTCAGGTGCGGACAGATGTTGTACCGCCCCGCGCGGCAGAACTCGCACGTTCTGCACGGGAAACTCGGTTCGACCGCAACGCGCATCCCGATTTCGCGGTCGGCGACGTTCGCACCCGTGTCGGCTATCGTCCCGGAGAACTCGTGACCCAAAACGTGCGGTTCCGTGATAATGCTGTCGCCTATCCGCCCCTGCCTGTACAAGATCATGTCGGAACCGCACACGCCGGCCGACTCGACTCGTATGAGCACCTCATCGTCCGCCGGCAGCGGCGTATCTATTTCGCCCACACGACACTCTTTCGGCCCATACAGCAATGCCGCCTTCATTAAGTTCTATCCTTTATTGATGTAGCATGGGCAGCTTGCCCATGAAGTTCGCAGGCCCGGCGCGTCCTCGACGAGGCACGTGTCGCCCCTTTACGCCAGCGTCGCCGCGTATAACCGCGATTAGTCCGGTATTGTCACCACGGTCTTCATGGTTGATTCCGCTTCCGTGCGCGGCAGGTTAAGTGCCTCCTCAACTTGAGCGAGTGGCCGAGTGCCGCTTATCATGCTTTTCAGATCCACCTTCCCCTCTGCGACGATCGGTATCGCCCGCTCGTAGACGTTCGCATACCGATGAATCGGTACGATCCGTATCTCCTCGATCACCATCTTTATGACGTTGAGCGGAACCACATCCTGCGCACCCAGCCCGACCAGCACGACTGCCCCGCCTCTCCTGACGACATCAACGGTGAGCGCTACGGTAGCTCCCGTACCGGCAGTTTCGAAGACGATATCAACGCCTTCACCGTTGGTAATCTCGCGTATTTTCTCGGCCACATCTTCTTTTGCCGCGTTAAGCGTGTGGGTAGCGCCGAGCTTTCTCGCCAGTTCAAGCCGGTTCTCCATCAGATCGACCGCGATAGAGAGGGATGCGCCGCACGCTCGTGCCGCCTGGAGCGTCATCAAACCTATGGGCCCGGAACCCAGTATCACGATGGAATCACCGGCACGGACATCTCCCCGCGCGGCTGCGTGCATCCCGACCGCGAGCGGCTCGAGCATTGCCCCCTCTTCGAGCGACATGGCGTCCGGAAGCTTGTAGGTGAACCGGTTGTGATGAACGAGATACTCAACAAACGCGCCGTTCACCGGTGGTGTCCCCAGGAACACGACGTCCCGACACAGATTATATCTGCCACTACGGCATAGCCTACACGTGCCGCACGGGACGCCGGGTTCGAGCGCAACTCTGTCGCCCGCCTTCAGATCCGCCACACCTGCACCGACCTCGACAACCACGCCGGCGCATTCGTGCCCAAGAATCAGCGGGTTCTCGACCACGAAGCTGCCGATACGGCCGTGCGTGTAGTAGTGTACGTCGGACCCGCATACGCCGACCGCAGCCATTTTGATCAAGACGTCATGGTCGTGCTCGACCGCCGGCATGGGAACATCGTCGATGCGTAGGTCGCCGATGCCGTGAAGTCCCGCCGCCTTGATTTTCCCTTTGCTCATACTGCTCGTTCTCCTGACCGATCTCGGCGCAGTCTACGTAGCCCGGCAACTCATTTGCCGGGAATCAGTATCGCGTCGCCAACGGTTTCCCGGAAAGTGAGTTTCCGGGCTACTCCGTCTCACTGTGGAATCAATCGTACCATTTGCACGCCGTACAGCGGGAGGCTCGCATCTACCGAAAACTCCCTGGCGCGTTCGGGTACCTCCCCGGAAGCCACCACGGTCAGTTCCTGTTTATCTTTCCCCGCGCTGAAGTTGGACGTCACATCGTCGATCGCATACATCTCCCACCGGTATCGGAGATGGCGTTTAAGCCCGGTGAATGTCAGGTTCACGGCGGCTGCTGCTTGCTCGTCACCCGTCCCGGCGAGCCACCACCAGATGATAGCGCTCAAACCGTCATCGTCTCCGGCTGCAAGCACGTCCAGTCCCGTCTTCTCGCCCGTTGATGTCGCCCCTACACGTTCGTTCCCCATAAAGCTGAGCATCTTGAACGCGTTGTATACCGGCTTCGGGGTCACCCCGTCCGACAGCACGAGCCCGGAGTAGGTACCGAGTCCCGGCCAATCGGCGCTGGCGAAGTATATTGCCCGGTCCAGTCCCGCATCCTCCATGGCCTTGATCGACGCCATGGCGTATGATGCGCCGAACGAGGAGCTCAGCCGCTCTTTTTCCCGGATGCCCCACGCATAGTTCCACGCGGTCATGCATAACTCCGGTTGCAGGTCGAACTGCGCGCCGAGCTCTCTCAGGTAAGCGACCTGCGCTGCGTACCGTGAGGGGTCGCGGCTGAAACAGTGCCACGAAACAAAATCGAGCGGGACGCCCCGGTCATCACAATGGCGCATAAGCGCGCGAATCCACTCCGGTTGAAGCCCTGCTGTGGACGGTCCACCGACTTTGATGGAGGGGTCTGCCTTCTTGGCGGCGGTCGCCGTTGCTTCGTAAAGCTGGAGATATTCCTCCAAGGTTCCGTTCCAGAATACCTGGGCGGTCGGCTCGTTCCAGACCTCGAGGTACTCGACACCGATACGTTTGTGGACGTTGAGGTGCGCTACCGTATCGCGCACGAGGTTCGACCACAGGTCGAGGCTACGCGGCGGCGTGATCGCTCCTATCCGTCGTGGCGGGACGCCCGGCGCCTGGATGAACTCCTCCGACACACCCCGCTGCCAGAGCCATTCCGGGACGAGCGTCATGGTGATGAACGGTTTCGCTCCCGTCGCGACGACCGCCTCGACCACCTTATCGAAACGCTCCCAGTTGTAAACACCTTCCGACGGGTACGTTCCCATAAACAGGCCTGTGCCCCACAATCGGACCTGTCGTATGTCGAGATCGGCCGCACGTGGTACGATATCCATCGTACCTTCCCAGAGCCGGTTCAATGCACCCCTCCGATCCCCGGCATCAACGACGACCGTAACCGGCGTGAGTGTTCTCGTGGCGGCAATGAGTTCGTCAGGTGTCGGTTCATCGAACGGTTCGCATCGCGACAGGTCCACAGGCGGATGTGGGTATCTCAGAGGGTTCTCCAGCAGCCGGACGTTCCCGACGGCGGCGAACTGGAGCTCGGAGATAAGCACCACGACCACCCGGGTGTCCTCGACGCTTTCCTTCGAGAGCTGGATGCCCAGCAGCTCTCCTTTCCAGCCGGATGCGGCAAGCTTCCCGTCGACGACGACCGTCTGGGGCATATCCATTGTTTCGTACTCCGGCGTTTCGAGCTCGAGAATGTACCGGTTGGCGATATCGAGCCCGCTTATCTCGAACGCGACCCGGTCCCCCGAGAACCACACCCGCCCTTGCGGATACCTTCCTCCGGCGATGAGCGTGTAATCGTACCCGGGAGCAAGCGTTTCTACCCGATCCGCGGTCTCCTCGCCTGCGCAGTCTACGGAGATGACTGTGCGCGGTTTAACAGACGGAGCTTGTGGTTCGCGTCGAATCCCGGCGCACCCACACACAGTTGCTAACAAAACGAGTGAAATGCCGGGAATGATTCTCTTCATGACAGTAACTCCTCCGAAAATGGGAGTTGACTCGGACGCTGCGACGTACGAGCGGAGATGTGTCTGCACCCATTTTCTTAGACAAACAGTCGGCCCGGGCACACCGGACACTCGGAATAGCGAGGGATCGTGATCCAAAATCAACAGGACCAACGAGTCCGATTCTAACAGCGGTACCGTAACCTGTCAAGACGACGCGGGTATGGAGGGTGGGGTGCATGCTTCGGCAAGTCTCGCGCCCTGCGCGCGTAAGGCGCGCAGCAAGAAAGGGGCCGCCGAGAGAGATCGGCGGCCCCTCCATTATGTTCGACTATCTGAGGTGGTGACCCTTATTTCCGTGTTCTCGACCTCAGCAGGGTTGATCCACCGGCCAACAGTCCAAGACACAGCAGCCCGAGACCTACAAAACCCGCCACCGGCAGTACCGGCGTGCTGGTTTCGTCTATGGGATTGCCCCCGAAGATCAACTCGAGTCCGTCGCTCATGCCGTCACCGTCCGTGTCCGGATCGTTTGCGTCGAGATCGGTTCCGGTCGGATTGGTGTCCGGATCGTACGGATCGTAATCGCTGGAGCCATTGTACATGATTTCAGCCCCGTCCTTGACACCGTCGTCGTCCGTGTCCGCGTCCCACGGGTCGGTGCCGTGAAGCTGTTCGTCATCGTAGGTCAAACCGTCCTCATCCAGATCGGTAGGACCGACATCGCCCGGGTTCCCGGTCACCTCGATATCGTCCACGGCCCACCATCCGGCGCCGCCGGCCGCGCTGGCATACCGCCACGCGAACACCACAGTAGGCCGAAACGCCGCGGCGTCCACCTTGAAAATGCGTTCCGCGTAGAACGGCTCTTCCTCGCTGTCGAATAACCCACCGGCCCTGTAGTCAAAGATCGGCGGGGCTTGGAACGTGCTCCCACCGTCGAGGCTGACGAGCACCTGTTGAGCGGTCGCCGCGCTGCTCAAATGCGTCTCCGAGTTGAAATGGAGGAAGACCTCACCATACCCCGTAAGGTCCAACACCGGCGTTTTCAGGTACTCATTTTCCGCCGCGTTCGGCAGTGTATCGGAATCAAGCATCGCGAAATCCGGGTCGGAGTCCGCGGTCGCGTGATTGATACGGTTGACCCCCTCCTGGGAGACTGACCCAAGGGTATAGCGGTTACCCTTGTCCGTGGTGTGCCAGGTTTCCGTGCCGGTGTTCAGCCCGGTAACCGACATCGCGCCCAGGGTGCCGGCGGAGAAGTCCTCCGAGAATATGCTCGCGCTTCCCCCTTGGGGCGGCGCAACATTGTCAACGACAACGTTATCGATCGCGACCCACCAATCCCAATGCTGTTCGAAGTGGCGGAACCGGACCATGATGCTGCTCGCACCCGTCACGGCGGACGTCAGATCCAGGTCCAGATGGCCGTAAAAACCGTCGCACGTGGTGTTGTCGGGCAGCAGCGTCGTGGCCGGCGCCTCTATCCCGCGGTTCGGCGCAATTCGACGGAACAGGTTCGTCCAGTTCGAGCCGCCGTCGGTGCTCACGTCAATGTCACACACCGCCGTACCGTTGTTGTTGAGCTGTATGCTCGCGTCAACGTGAAGCCAGACCTCCCCGCTGCTGATCGAGATGCTCGGTGTCCACAGGTCGCGCGACATGCCGCTGTCCATCACGTCATCGAAATTGCCAGCGTCCGCGTCCGAGATCATGAAGTTAGCGGTCGATGGAGTCCCATCAAGCGTCGGCGGGTTGACTCTGCCGCCCGGGTTGGTTACGCTCCAGGGAGCGATTCCGGTCGGGCTGTTCTCGTCGACGAACTGCCATCCGGCGGTCTCGAGATCCGCGTTTGTCGTGTAGCTTTCGAAGTCGTCAGAGAAGTACGTCGTCTGGCCAAAAGCGGGCACGCCACCCTGTGCAATCAGCACAAGCAGGCTGCACCCGATAAACCATCTGAAAACAGTTCCTATAGTCTTCATTGTCGTTCCTCCCCCGTCATAGTCTTTTCCAAAGGCTCGATGGATACAAACCGGCGCCGATATAATCTGTGTGGTTGAATATCACCCCCTCTCAAGACTGGAATCTGAGGAGTCCTGTAATCGGCAGGATTACTTATAGCCCCTCGTATGCTTTCCCCAAACTCGACATGATATGTTCCCGTTTCAGTCATCGTATAACGCTCGTCGTATTTTAGTCAAGACATTTTTGGACGACATCTGCCTTGTACATCGGCGATCCGTTCTTTGCAACCGGCACCGCATGACACATGGTGTATGAAGTTCCACGTTACGCCGATATCTCCGGATCGCTAGGCGCCGATCTCGGCAATCTGCGCGAAATTCGGCGACATCGGGAAGTCGCCCGGATATTTCTCGAACGAGACGTGTCCGTCCATGTACAGCACGTTCCCGCCGGCAGGAATATGGCTGAACTCCTCCGGGTTAGTCATCACGACGTCCCACATGACCGGCAGCTCCGATTGGGCTTGCGTGGTCGCTGCCGGGTTGTTGATATCGGTAATGAAGAACCGCTCGATACCTTCGCGCAATCTGTACGCGGTGCTGATCACCGTACCATCCTCCAAGATGAATGCGGGTTCGAATTCCAAATCTTTGTCGTAATTGGGCCAATCCGGACCAGGCGGCAGCGCTGACAGAGCCAGATACACTTCAAGCACGTTACCCGGCCGGTCGGGGTCAAAGACCTCATCCCACTCCTTGGATACAGCCCACCCAAAGTAGATGTAGCTCCGGTCGCCGTTCTCGCGGAACTTCTGGAAATTGAACTCGCCGAACTCGTCAACCCACGTATCCGGATGGGTGGGTTCCATAACGTCGCGGTACGTTTCGGTATCGGACGGGCAGAACAGCACCGTCAGGTCCGTGAGGTACTCCGGGTACACGGCTGCCGGCTCGAATATGTAGCTCATAATGAACGGAGCCTTGTGCGGGAACCGGCCGTCCCACTCGTTCGCGTACATTTTCAGAACGAGCCCTAGCTGTTTCAGGTTGTTCGCGCAGGAGGCGCGCCGTGCGGCCTCTCTTGCCCGCGCCAGAGCCGGCAGCAGTATCGCGGCGAGAATACCGATGATCGCGATCACCACCAGCAGCTCGATCAATGTGAAACCTCGGCCTCTAGTCTTCATTGCTCTCCCCCCCCTAAACGAGATTCGTCTTCTGTGTCGGGCCGATGTCGCCTTTCTTCTACGTCGAGAGAGTGCTGCATCACCTCCTCAAGCGCTTGTCTCTATGCATACGGAAAAGTCTGGCCGGGCTAAATTTCCATACCCGCGTCCGCAACGATCGCGAAATTCTGCGACATGGGGAACTCAGCGGGGTACCTGATGAACTCGACGTGGCCGTCCATATAGAGCACGTTGCCGCCGGCAGGAATATGGCTGAATTCCGCGGGGCGCGTCATGACCACGTCCCACATGACCGGGATGTCCGATTGCGCTTGCGTGGTCGCCGCCGGGTTGTTGATGTCTGTGATAAAGAACCGCTCGATACCTTCGCGCAGCCTGTAGACAGTGCTGACAACCGTACCGTCCTCCAAAATGAACGGATCGGAGCCGAAATCGAGATCGTGATCGTAATCGACGGGGCCGACGGTCCCAAGAGCGAGATATACCTCGAGCGCGTTCGGGCTGCGCGTGATGTCGAATATCTCGTCCATTTTTTTAGTTATGGCCCAACTGAGGTAGATGTAACTGCGGTCACCGTTCAGCCGGAACATGTTCATGCCGAACTCGCCGGTGGCCGGGTCGATCCAGGTGTAATCATCATCGGGCTGCATTACCTCCTCGAAGCTCTCCGTATCGGAGGGGCAGATCAACACGTGGAGGTCCGACAGGTATTCCGGGTACACGGCAGCCGGCTCGAATATGTAACACCACGGTTCCGGCGTTTTCTGCGGGAACCGGCCGTCCCACTCGTTCGAGTACATCTTGAACACCAGACCCATCTGCTTGAGGTTGTTGGCGCAGGATGCGCGGCGTGCCGCCTCGCGAGCGCGCGCGAGAGCCGGCAACAGTATTGCGGCAAGAATACCGATGATCGCAATGACCACCAGCAGCTCAATCAACGTGAATCCCTTTGTCCTTTTCATCGCCTTCCTCCCCTTTTGATAGTCCGCCGCTTCGTCACTGGAACGCCATGATAGGTGCTATTTCTCTATTGCGAGATAAGGATAGACGACCACCTCCCCAGAACCAGAGCCGCATGTTTCTGAGAACCCCCAAACGAACGCCGGATGTGCCGGAAAACAGTTTACCACGATCTCCCTTATTCGTCAATGGGCGCTGCGGCCTGGAGCCTGCGAGATATTTGTGGGTTTTCATATCAGAGCCTGTCGTAGGGGAGGGTCTTGTACCCTCCCGCGGGAGGCCACAAGGGCCTCCCCTACAACGCGGGATTGGTGATTCACTCGCGGGCGTTGCTGACGAGCCGATGCCATTTCCTGTGAAAAACCTGCAAAACCCACTCTTATGTCGCACACCCTGCGGCTTGAGTCGGCTCCAGGTGTCCGGCGTCTGTGCTGCTTCACCCGACAATGAGCCGCACGGCCGCCACTGCCGCCAGGAGCAGCACGACCCAGGTGAAGAGCCCTTGGGTGAGCCTGTACAGGAGCATCTTTCCGGCAAAGGCGCTCACGGCGATCATCGGGACCATGGAGAGGTCGAACCGCAGGGTGTCGGCGGTGATCATGTCGAGTGACGCGAAGAGCGGCACCTTGATCACGTTGACTATCAGGAAGTACCAGGCACGTGTGCCCATGAACTGGTTTTTCGGCAGGCCCTTGCTGAGCAGGTAGATGCCCATGATTGACCCGGCGGCGTTGCCGAGGGTGGTGGCGAATCCCGCCAGCGTGCCCATGAAAATAACGAACCATCGCTGGTTCGGAATGTTCTCCCAGTGAAACCGCCGCCGGAGCACTTCGAGCGTAACCAGCCCGAGGACAAGGCTTCCGAGCAACGGTCGCAACTGCGGATTCTCGATTCTCGACAGGACGACCGTGCCGCCTGCCATCCCCACAATCAGGCTCGGGAACAGACCCCACAGTTTATCCCATTGGGCATGTTGTCGGTAGAAGGCGACACCGAATATGTCGCCGCAGATCAGCATCGGTAAGAGCGCGCCGACCGACAGTTTTGCGGGAAACAGCGTCGCCATGAGCGGGACGGCGAGCGTGCCGAGCCCCGGTACACCCGTCTTGGTAAGCCCGACAAGTGCGGCCACGCACAGACCCAGGAGCAGTGTATGGATGGTCATGGACATACGTGTGCGGTTCCGGGATGATGCCGGCAAACGGAAAGGCGGGGTATCACGAGCTGACCCTGCCGGGCGGACGTCGGTTCGCCCCCCGGCGGTCGTGCAGAGAGTCGCCGAGATCGGCGCGCATCGTTTCCGCGAGGGCGCGGAGCCGGTCGGCGACATCCGGGTGATCGGCAATCAGGTTGTTCTGCTCGCCGATGTCTTTCTCAAGGTCATATAATGCTTCGGGAACCGTCTCGCCACCGCCGGCTATTCTGCGGTATGGAAACTCCTTCTTCAGGGTACGCTCGAATACGAGTTTCCACCTCCCGCTGCGCACCGCCTCGAGATTGTACCCGCCGCCGCCGTAGTAAAAGAACGCTTCGTGCGGGCTTTTGACATCCGGCGTGCCTGCGAGGAGCGGCCGGATATCTTTACCGTCGATGGTTCGATCCGTCGGCGGTGTCCCACCCGCCAATGCTGCGAATGTGGGCAGCAGGTCCATCGTGGTTGCGATCTCCGAGCAGACCGATCCGGCCGGGATCTTGCCGGGCCAGCGCATAATGCACGGTACGCGCATGCCGCCCTCGTACGTCGTGTTCTTGCCTGCCCGGAGCGGTGCGGCGGAACCTCCGTTTTCTTTCATGACGAGCCACGGACCGTTATCGGAGGTGAAAATCACGAGGGTGTTGTCGTCCAGCCCGAGCTCCTTGAGCGTGTCGAGTATCCGTCCCGTGCTCCAGTCGATACACTCGATCACGTCACCATAGAGCCCCCGCGCCGACGTGCCCTTGAACCGTTCGGAGACGTAGAGCGGTACGTGCGGGAACGTGTGCGGTAGATACAGGAAGAACGGGCGACCTTTGTTCTCCTTGATGAACTGTATCGCCTGCGCCGTATACCGTTCTGTCAGTTGACGCTGATCGGGATTCTCCTCGATGACCTCTTCGTTGCGCATGAGGGGGAGCGCCGGGTAGTTCGGCCGTTTGCTGGTCGGACGCATGTCATTGCTATACGGGAGACCGTAGTAGTAGTCGAACCCGTGCCGTGTCGGCAGAAACGGCGGCAGATGGCCTAAATGCCACTTGCCGATGCAGGCGGTAGCGTACCCGCGCGGTTTGAGCAGCTCGGCGATGGTTATCTCCTCGCTATTGATCCCGATGGTGGAGTTGGGGAACAAGACCACCGGCAACCCGACGCGCTGCGGGTAACAGCCGGTGAGCAGCGCCGCACGCGAGGGTGTGCAGACGGGTGCCGGAACGTAGAAGTCCGTAAACTTCATCCCGTCCGCCGCCATTCTATCCAGGTTCGGCGTCTTAATATCCGGCGAGCCGAAACAGCCGATATCGTTATACCCCTGGTCATCGGTGAAGATAACAACAAAGTTCGGCGGTGAGCCCGACGATCGCTCGCCTTGTCCAAATGCGCCACGCGAAACGAGCGCCTGGGATGCCCCGCAGCCGAGCAGCGCTATGAACCGTTTTCTGTCTATAAGTGCGTTTGGGTTTTTCATGGTTATCCCCCGGTATAGAAAGTCATGATGCTATCCGTATCTTATTGTCGTACGAATGTGCGACGATCTGCGCTTAACGAGAGAAGCCGGTCTCGCGCGTGTTCCACGCTCTTGCTGCGCTTATCCCAATGATACCCGCAGGTAGTTGCGTTGTCAACGCGCAGTTTGGGCGCGTTGCGTGATGTTGGGATGCGGTTTGACTGGTGTCGAACCTCTGTGGTAGAATTCGCGAAAACGCTTACCCTAAGCAGCGCCTTTCTTGTGTTGGTAATGGACCAGTGCCTGTATATCGTACCGAAGGGATCGTGCTGAAATATGCCGATTACCACGAGACAAGTAAGATCGTGACCGTGTTCACGCCCGATCGGGGAAAGCTCGCCGGGCTGGTCAAGGGCGCAAAACGGTCGCGAAGCAGGTTCGGGAGTTCGCTGGAACCTATCACGCACATAGAGCTGCTGTTTTACGAGAAGGAAGGCCGATCGCTCGCGACCATAACCCAGACGGACATACTGGAGGGTTTTGACGCCGTCAAACGCGATTTTGACCGGGTCGCGTACGGCGGCTACTTTGTGGAACTGTGCGATAGGTTCGTGCAGGAAGGTGAGGAATCGAGCGGGACGTTCGCGTTTGTGCTCGAATCGTTGCGGCTGCTCGGCGACTGGACGGGCGACCTGGAACTGCTTGCGACAGGCTTCGGGCTGCGGTTCCTGGCGCTGGCGGGGTTTGCACCGCTTCTTGATCATTGCGCCCGGTGCGGCAGCGGGCGGTTACAGGGAAAGGTGGGGTTCAGCGCGGAGGACGGCGGGGTACTGTGCGCGAACTGTGCCCGGCACGACGCCGCCGAGCTGAGCGGGTACCAACTGCGTCTGATGCGCAATCTGTCGCGCATTCCGTTGAAGCGAATGGAGAAAGCGAGAGTCGAGAAGAAGGTGTTGCGCGAGACGTTCGACCTTGTCAATCACTACGGGTGCTGGCGGGGCAACGTGCGACTGAAGTCACCGGCGTTCTTGAAGGCGACCGTCGGCTGAGCGCGAACACACTATGCGGGGCGCCGGGACGACTGAGGGAAGAAGGGAGGAGGAGCGTGGACGAAGGCGTGCGGAAACTGGTTGAGAAAGTTGTCGGACCGCTGACGAAGGAGAACGCGCTCTCGTGGGTCCAATCTATCGTCATCGCGGTTCTGCTTGCGCTGTTCATCCGCCATTTCTTCTTTGAACCGTTCAGAATACCTTCCGGGTCCATGGAACCGACGCTGCTTATCGGCGACAAGATACTGGTGAACAAGTTCATATTTGGGATGCGTATCCCGTTCACATTCAAGAAGTTCTTGATTTTCAGGAAGCCTGCACGCGGCGACATCGTTGTGTTCCGATTCCCCGACGGTGAGGGGAAGGATATCGTGAAACGGGTGGCGGGTCTTCCGGGCGAACGGATCAAGATAAGCGACGACGGGCATATTCTTGTGAACGGTGAGCCGGTGACAAGTCCGCCGTTCATGGCTGAGAACACGTATTACAACCACAGCATATATGGGCCGTACGCGACGATCCACGAGGTGACGGTTCCGGAAGATTCCTATTTTCTTCTGGGCGACAACAGCAGGCACAGCAGGGACGGTCGAGCGCGCGGGTTCGTGCCGCTCAGCCACATCAAAGGCAGGGTCGTATGCGTCTGGTGGCCGTTCTGGCGGGCGAGAGCGGTACGATAAGGACGCTTCGAGAGGCCCCCCACGTAGTCGTCCGCTGACCTCACCCGATCCGGGCTATTTGGTCGCGAGCTTCCGTACCTGCCGACGGAAGAACAGGAACAGCGGTAGCAGCGCAATCCCCGCAGCAAAACCGCCGATATGCGCGAACCAAGCCACACCCGCCCCGGTCTCCGCGTCCCGCAGCCGGAGTGAGGGCAGTCCGTATATCACCTGGAGCGCGATCCACACGATAAGCAGGAACGCAGCGGGTACCCGCACGATCCGGATGAAGAAGAATATAGGTATAGCGGCGAGCACGCGAGCCCGCGGATAGAGTATCAGGTAGGCTCCGAGCACACCCGAGATAGCGCCGCTAGCGCCGACGACGGGCACTTCCGACGAGGCGTGCAGGATAATGTGCGCCATCGATGCCGCCACACCGCAGAGTAAGTAGAAGAACACAAACAGGAGATGCCCCAGAGCGTCCTCGATATTGTTGCCGAATATCCACAGGAAAAGCATGTTGAAGACGAGGTGGAGCAGCCCGCCGTGCAGGAACATGCTTGTCAGCAGCGTCAGATACTCGTTCAGAGCGAATCCGTGCGAGATTTCGCTGGGTATGACCGCCAACCTTTCCACGAACGGTTGGATGTTCGTCGGGCCGAGCGAGACCTGGTATGCGAAAACGGAAACATTCGCGACGATGAACAGTATGGTGAACAACGGGAACGTCGCGGTGGGGTTTTCGTCCTTCAGAGGGATCACAGGCTCATTCGCCTTTTGAGCATGCCGAACTACCCCTCACAGTTGCAGAACGTTTCGTATGTGCGGCAGGTCGTGTTCACTATTCACGGGGAGCCAGCGCTTTTTCAACTTCTCCAAGGAGGGTGTCGATCTCGAACGGTTTCCTGAGGCACGAGAAGGCGCCGCGCTGAAGCGCCTCCTGGACCTCCTCGTTGGACGCCAGCCCGGTCACGATTATGACCGGTAGACCCGGCAGCTTTTCCTTGATCTCGTCAAGCAGCCCAAGCCCGTCTTTCACAGGCATGCGCATATCCAGCAGCATCAGATCAACCCGGCGGTCGTTGATTATTTCGAGAGCTGACAGACCGTTCTCAGCGGTCTCGACGTGATAGCCGCGCACCAGCAATGTGTCGGAGAGCAGGTCGCGTATATGTTCCTCGTCATCGACGATGAGGATGGATGCCAGCCCGTCTTTACCGGAGGGCGGCGCCTTTTTCTTCGGCGGAGGCTCGGCCTTTTCGGGTGTCTCCTGGACCGGCAGTGCAACCGGCAGCGTTATGGTGAAGGCGGTACCTTTGCCGACGGTACTTTCGACGTCGATGGCGCCTTTATGGCTGGTGATAATCCCATAGGACATGGACAAACCGAGCCCCGTCCCTTCACCTTCCTCTTTCGTGGTGAAGAACGGTTCGAAAATGTGCGGCAGGCTCTCCTTGGGTATACCTTTTCCGGTGTCGGCGAACTTGATGATCACCTTGTCCTTGGCGTTGCTCAGCGCGGTGGTCACCGTCAACGTACCGCCCTCTTCCATCGCGTGTTCGGCATTGAGCACGATGTTCAGAAACACCTGTTCGAGCTGGTGTTTATCGGCGAGGATCTTCGGGAGCCCTTGAGCAAACTCACGTTTGCACTCGATATTTTTCAGCTTGAGCTGGTTCTCGACCATGGACAGCACGTGGTGTATCACAAAGTTCACGTTGGTCGGTTCGGACTTCGGCATGGCGGGTCTGGCGAACCCCATCAGGTCGGTCAGTATCTTGCTGGCACGCCGTGCCTGCTCGACTATCAGTCTGAGCGCCTTGGTTTTCTTCTCGTTCTTCTCATCTTTGAGGAGCATCTGAGCCCTGCCCGAGATGACGGCAAGCGGGTTGTTTATCTCATGAGCCGCACCGGCCGCCATCTTCCCTACGGAAGCGAGCCGTTCGCCCCGCATGAGCTGTTCGCGAGCCATTTCCTCCTTCCAGATGGCGGCGGCAAGCTCTTCGGAACGCTCGTTGAGCTTTTCCTGAAGCCTGTATCTGGATACGGCTACACCAGTGGCGCTCCCAAACGTGAGCAGCTCCTCGAGTTCCTTGTCGCTATAGGTGAGCTTTCTGGCCCGGTTGTCAATGACGATCTGGCCGACGCTCTTGTCCTGGGCAGCCATCGGGACGACGATCAGGTTGTTCTGCTGGATGATTTCGGTTATACGTTCGCCGACCCACGAGGAGTCCTTGATGCCGAGCGATGTTTCCTCGATGGTCGTGGTCACCTCGGCGTCGAGCTTCTCGTACCCCTCTCCGGAAACCACGCCCGGTCCGGCTATGGACAGCAGCAGATCTTGCGGTTGTCCATCTTTGTCCGTCCAGATCTTGCCCTCGAGGATCTCGCGGTCGCCGTCCGCCATAAACAGGAATCCGCGTTCCACACCGAACCCATCGCGCAGAGAGGTCGCAATGACGTTCAACATCTCGCTGAGACCGTATGACGGCAGCATCTTCGTGTTCATGTCGTGCAGGACGGTGAACCGTTTCGCCTTTCTGGCGAGTTCCCTGTTGTGTTCCTGGAGGGCGAGCGCCATCTTGCTCAGCTCCTGGTTTGCGCGCTGGAGCGATTCGAGGTAGAGATCTTTCTCGGTTGCCGCCAGGTTGATAATGGAGGCGCGTTCCTCGACGAGCTTCCAGAGCCGCGATTTGATCTCGTCGAGGTACTCCTCCTTCAGGCCGAGCGTGTTGAGGAGCCGTTGCGGCATGGGGTAGACGCGCGCGTCGCCCCCCGACCCTATCATCTGGCTGCGTACGACGATGTTCGCCAGATGTACTATCTCGACGAGTTCTTTGTCGAAGCCGCTTTCGGGCAGGCTTCCCGGAGGCTGGTGGTGCAACCAGATGGTGTGCGTGAACACATCCGGTAACCCCCACCGTTCCGCCACCCACTTTCCGACAACCGCGTGATCGGTCCCCAGCAGCTCCCGCTCCGCCTCAAGGACCGAGATGTGCTTGTCGGCCGCTTCCTTGATCACCCGATCGAAATCCTCGCGGGCGCAGGTATCGAGAGCGAGCTTGCCTATGTCGTGGAACAATCCCGTTAGGAACGCCTCCTCTTTCGTATACCGGCTTTCGATTTGCTCCGCGATGAGCTCTGCACAGACGGCGCAAGCGAGCGAGTGTTTCCAGAACGCGGGGCGGTCGAAGGCTGTCAATCCCGCCGATGCGGCGAACATGTCGGATACCGTCATGCTCAGTGCCACGGTGCGGAGCATCGAGAATCCGATGAGGCTGACCGCGTTCGCTACGGAGGTAACGCGACCGGAAAAGCCGTAACTCGGGGAGTTCACGAGCTGGAGGATCTTCGATGCCAGCGACTGGTCGGTCTCAATGATGGCGGCGACCTGCTCCGCGTCGCTTTTCTCGTCCATCGTGAGCCGCATTAGCTGGGTGGCAACTGCAGAAAGCGTGGGCAGCTTTTCGAGCTTCGAAACGTTCCATTTGATCTGGCTCTTCTTCATTGCTGGCTCAGAGCTTCATGATGTGGGGGTAGCATTCAAGAGCTGGCGCCCCTACCAGTACACCTTCCGCACAATGTCCCATCTAAATTTTATCCTGAAAACGCCGTAATGTCAACTGATTCTGGCAAAAAATGCCGTTCATATTGCTCAAGGTGCGCATCGGGCGAGCGGATCCTCATCTCGCCGGATGAAACGTTGGAGCGCTCGGTCGAATGGCACGGCATAGAGGAGAGTATGCTCAAGTCGTGCCGACGTGCGTTTCTGTCGCCCCCATTCGGGGGCTCATGGTTAGGGGTGCCGAGGACCCAGGGCTCGCTCCGCATCGCCCTGGGCTACATTCTGTCGCCCCCTCGGGGCTAACCCACATATTGCGGGGACCGCCATTGATCTGCGGCGTCATTGCGAGGTTGGCATCCGCCGCGGCGGGCCGGGCTTGTGTGAGCCCCCATTTTCTCAGGAGTTCACGCCGAAGGCGCGGCGAATGGCAGCCTCGTTAGTCGATGGAAGACACAAGAGAAGGAGACTGCGACGAGAGGGTGACGATGGCCTTGTCGAGGTCGAGCGATCGGCTGAACGCGAGAGGGGGGTGCAGGATTGAACCGCGTTGTAGTGGCGATACGAGCGTGGATGGGGAACAGAAGTCCAAAGCTGCGAGATTGTTTGCGACTATAGAGCAGTCCGCAGGCTTGAGCGGGCTGGCTACACGTGCTATGATACCGAACGTCGGGAAATAGGTGTCTTTACGGGGCAATAATCATCCAGCGATCGTGGTTGAGCGAGAGGGTAACGATGATGAACGTCCGGAGAGCTTTAACATTCAGTGCAGCACTTGTCTGTCTTTCAGGGTCGGCGAGCGGTGCTCAGCTCGAGTGGTCTCGTACCGTGGGATCGGGCATTGTGGACACCTCCGCGGTGGTCGCCGACGTTGACGGCACAGCTGGCCAGGAGATCGTTTTATGCTCGACGGGGGGTCTTGTCCTTGTGTGGGATGCTGAAGGCAAGGAGCTGTGGAGCTACGACGTCGGCGATATGATAACGGTGCCACCGGCGGTCGCTGATATTGACGTCCGGCCCGGGTTGGAGATATGCGCGCTCGACAACGGAGGGGCACTCACCTGCTTGAGCGCGGCAGGCAAACCCCTCTGGGACTATGAGTTGCCAGCGGGCATCGGATGGGGCTCGACGACTGTGGTGGCGCGCGACATTGATAGAGACGGCGCTATGGAGGTGGTCGCGGCGGACTCCGACGGTCACGTGGCCTGCCTGGGTAAGCGGGGGACCGTGAAATGGCTATACGGCTGTCCGTCTCCGGTCAATTCGCCGCTTGCCGTGGCGAACCTCGACGAACGTGGCGGCGATGAGATCCTGTTCGGCAGCGACGACGGATATGTTCGCTGTCTCTCGTCCAACGGCGAACCCCGGTGGTCGTTTGAATCGGGCAGCGCGGTCCGCAGCGGTCCTGTAGTTATGGATATAGACGGGAAGTCCGGCCTGGAAATCCTCCCCGGGTCGCAAGACGGCATACTCCACGCCCTCAGCGGTGACGGCTCGCTCCTGTGGCGGTTCGATTCCGGTGCGGAGATAGACAGTTGCGTATCCGTGGCCGATATTGATGGCGACGGTCACCAGGACATACTGCTCGGCAATCTGCGAGGCGACCTGTTCCGGCTCACGGCTGACGGCAAGGAGTCCTGGCGGTACGATGTGACGATGCGCAGCCGCCGTTCGGCGACGATAGCCGATCTCGACGCTGACGGCGACATCGAGATTCTGCTCGGGAACTATTCGGGGTACCTGTATGTGCTGACGGCCACGGGCGACCTGCAGGAGCGGATCCTGCTCGGCGGTTCCATGAACGCCGCGCCGGCCGTGGCGGATCTGAACGGGGACGGTCGGCTCGAGGCGGTATGCCCGATCACCTCTGGCGAAGTACGCTGTTACTCGTGGTATACAACGGCGTCGCAGCAGACAGCAGCGCTTCTCTGGCCGATGTATCGGTACGACGCTGCGCAGACTGCGTCGCCGTCAAATGCGAAACGGGCTCCGGAGACGGTGACGGCCCGGGCGGATTACGGCGAATTGCTTGTCATCGGCAACGAGTACCGGCTGGGCGTGTCGAATCCCGCACGGAAGAAGCTGCGTGTCGAGCAGACGATCCGTGTGCGAGGCGCTCCGGCGGCGTCGCGACGTGTCACCGAATCTGCCGAACCGCATATTACCGCGTCACTTACCTACGAGATCGACGGCCGCGCCGCGCGGGACATCGAGTTTGGGTACACGGTATCCGAACAGGGCACGAAGAAAGCGCTTTGTCGGGGCGGGGACTCCTTTTACGTGGTACCGTTCGCGAACGATCTCGCGCTCATGCGGGAGCTCGTGGGGTCGTTACGGCCAACCAGGGAGATCGAGCAGACCACTGCACAATACTTCGCAGTGCAGCGCGACTGTTTCGCTCAAAGACTGCGGCGGATCGAGGAGATCGTCGCACGTGCCTCATCGCTCGACGATGACGAATTCTCCAAACTCAAAAGCACGGTCACGAGCAGTACCGAGGAACTGGACAGGCTGAATGGTCTGCTGAGGATAGCGGCGTCCGCGTACCAACGTGTTGGGTCGCGGCTTGTCGCGTGGGTGGCGAATCCGTGGGCGCCCTTTGAAGGTATTGACGATCTCCCCCGTGACGTGCCCGGCACAGCGCAGTACGACCTGGACGTTTATCGTGGCGAGTATGCATCCGCGGCATTCAATGTCGCCAATATGAGTCCAGAATCGCTTACGATACGGGTTGCGCTGGAGGATATAAGGGAGGTTTCTGCACCTTCCGGGGCAGAGAGCACGCTGGATCCGTACAGATATTTCACACTTCACGAGGTAGCGGCGGTTCCGACGGTTCGTGGCAACTACAGCGCCGACGCGTTACCCCGGCTGAACCAGGGTCGGCTCGTTACGCTGCCGCCATGGTCGGCACGACAGGTTTGGCTCATTTTGTCTGCCGGCGACCTGGAGCCCGGCACGTATACCACGGCGCTGGAGCTCACATCGCTCGAGCTGGAGCCAGTCACTGTTCGGTGCGAGGTATCCGCTCGCGTTCGCCCTATAGCGCTGCCCACGCCGTCTCCCTTGAGATTCTGCAACTGGGGGTACGTGTATAGCTCGGTGATCAGCGATTTCGAGGAGGAAGCCCGGGACGACCTTGTGAGGCACGGCACCAACGTTTTTGTCATCACCACCCACCACACGCCTGCCGCCCGGTTCGACTCAACTGGGAGCCTTGTCGGCGAGATTGATTACACCAAGCACGACTTCATCGTGAACCTCTATAAAGACCATGGACTGCTCATGTTTTTCAATTATCAGGCGGTGCTGAAAGGTCGTGACGGCGACGGGTATATGTCGCCTGCGTGGAAGAAGGCGTACGCTGCATGGCTGACCGACTGGGTTGCTCATCTCGAGGACCTCGGTGTGGGGTACGACGGTTTTGCGCTGTACCCGGTCGACGAACCGGGATTGCACGACACGGGCCGGAGCCTCATTGACAAGTTCATCGAGATCGCCAAGCTCACTCGTGAAGTCGATTCGAGAATCCGGATTTACACAGACCCCGTGGGAGGCGCCCGTCTCGAACATCTGAAAGAGATGGCGCCGTACGTGGACATCTGGTGTCCGAACCGGAACGGTATCGTGCTCGCGAGGAACGACGCACGACTTGACTTCCTTCTCTCGACCGGGAAGCCGGTGTGGACGTATGAGTGCGAGGGGAGTGCCAAAGAGCAGCCGCCGCTCGTCTACTACCGAGGCCAGGCGTGGCTTGCGTGGCACCACGGGTTGACCGGCATCGGGTTCTGGTCGTACTGCACGTCGAGATTCGACCCGTGGTTCCGACCGGTAGGCGAGCGGGCGAACGACTACCTGCTCATCTATCAGGGGGACGGCATCGTCACAAGCAAGAGGTGGGAGGCATGTCGTGACGGCGTTGAAGATTATGGAGCGCTCTGGGAACTGCGACGGCTTGTGAAGCTCGCGAAGGAGCAGGATATCGATCCGGAGCTGGTGGACCGGGCGACGCGGCTGCTCGAGACGGCCGCCGACGATGTCGCGGAATGGTCGGGAGGCGCTCACCGCGCCGCGTACCTCCGGCATCCCCAGGCGGTTGCCGATCGGGACTGGCAGGTCGTGAAGGACTACCGGAAGCAGGTCGCCGACCTTACGGAGGCGATTCAGGAGGAATTGTCGGCGAAATAGGCCGCGAATCGGGTGGAGGCATGGCAATGCGTGTCTGTATAGTTGGGCCCGGCGCGATAGGGTGTCTGTTCGGCGCTTTTCTGGCGAGGTCGGGCCATCGCGTCCTCATGGTTGACAGAAGGCCCGAGCGCGCGCGGCTCATCGCGTCTCGCGGTATCGTGATGACGGGGATAAGCGGCGATTTCACGGCACCGGTCGAGGCGGCCACGGATACCGGTGCAGTGCGGGACGCCGACCTTATCATCATATGCGTGAAGTCGTACGATACCGCGACCGCCGTCGCCGGTTTGCCGTCCGATCTGTCTGCGGATTGCGCCGTGCTCACTTTGCAGAACGGTCTGGGCAACGTCGAGTTGATCGCCGAGCGGTTCGGTGTCGAGCGCGCGTACGCGGGCACCACGGCTCTCGGGGCAACGCTTATCGGTCCCGGGCACGTCCGGCACTCCGGCAAAGGGGTCACGGTTGTAGGACGATACGAGGCTGCTCCCGATCAGAATGTCGAGAGAATCGTCCGGACGCTCGATGACGCGGGCCTCGAGGCGCGGGCGACGGAAGACGTGACGGTTGCTCTCTGGAACAAGGTGATCGTGAACGCGGCGATCAACCCCTTGACCGCGCTTACCGGTGTCCGAAATGGACGCCTTGTCGAGATACCGGAAGCGCACCGGTTGCTGGTCCGGGTGGTCAAGGAATGCACGGAGGTCGCCCGGACAAAGGGTGTTGTCGATGATCCTTCACCGCGCGTGGAGGAAATCTGCGTGCGAACAGCGCAAAACGTCTCCTCGATGCTTCAGGACGTCTTGAAGGCGCGCAAGACGGAGATCGGCTCGATAAACGGCGCGATTCTCAAGGAAGCACGATCAGAAGGTATTCCAGCTCCGGTCAACGCGGTGCTCACCCATCTTGTGAGCGCGCTGGAGAGGAGCACGCCGTTCTGGCAGGAGGCTCGAAAAGTGGAGTACGGGGTGGAGTAGGACAGCGTCGGTTCGGGTCTGCATTGAGAATCAACGACAACCGGGGCACGGCGTCGCGCGCGGGGGAAGTTAGGCCGCATCAGAGGTTCGTAGCCGCAATTGTAAGTTACTGTCGAGACAAGGGTTAGTAGTTATTGCACATAGCCCGCGAAAAAGCTTGACAACACCGGGACCATATGCTATTATACACGGCTGGTTTGGGAAACGATATAAGGGATATCACGTGCACGCGCGTGTGCTCAACCATGTGCGGTCAAGTATACCGGGTGCTCGAGATTGCCCTTTTCAATAGCTACCGACGGAGGTCCGGAGAGAGCAATCCCGACGCTGCGGTAAGACGCTGTTTTCCCACCTTGTCGGAGCCTCGACGCAGGCGCGATGTGCCGGCTTAACTGGACACTGTTGTGATTTTCGGCCATGGGCTGGCATGTGAAGGTGACGCATCAGAATGGACATGGAAAAGATTGAGCGGGCGGTATCAGCGATTCTGGAGGCCGTCGGCGAAGACCCCCAGCGCGAAGGTCTCGTCGGCACGCCGAGCAGGGTCGCACGGATGTATGACGAGCTCCTTGCCGGCACCGCGAAGGACCCAAAGGATGAGGTGACGGTAATCTACGGTGAGCAGTACGACGAGATCATCGCCGTACGCGATATACCGTTCTACTCGATCTGTGAGCATCATCTGCTGCCGTTTCACGGCAAGGCGCATGTGGCATACCTGCCGCAGGGCGGCCGTATCACCGGCCTGAGCAAGATATTGCGCGTCATAGAAGTCCTCTCGAAAAGGCTCCAGCTTCAGGAACGGTTGACGCGGCAGATAGCTGAAGCGGTTATGAGAACACTGGAGCCGCGTGGTGTCATGGTGATCGTGGAGGCCGAACATCTTTGTCTGTCGATGCGGGGTGTGAGGAAACCCAATACGATGACGGTGACCTCCGCAGTGGAGGGTATCTTCCGGGAAAACACTGCGACGCGCGACGAGGCGTTACAGTTGCTCAAGTGATAGCAGAAACCACCAAAGGCGGTAAAATAAGCTACGTCGCGCCGGGTAGGACGGCGGACATGAGAATGGGATGCTGAGGTGGATCGTGAGGTCGGCCGGCTTCCCTGAGAGGCGTGGGTTGATGCAGGCGTGCCAAGGTGCCTGCTCGAGGTCGTAGGGCGTCGTCAAGAAAGGATTAGAATATGGCGAAACTGGATGCCACGAAGATGAAAGACTGGGAAATTGCCGAGGCAGCTGCCGATCAGATGAAGACGGTATATACTCTCGGCGAGGAAATGGGCCTTGAGAAGATGGAAGTGCTTCCCTATGGTCACTACGTCGCCAAGCTCGATTTCATGAAGATTCTCGAACGGTTGAAGAACCGTCCGGACGGGAAGTATATCGAAGTGACGGCTATTACGCCGACGCCGCTGGGCGAGGGCAAGACCACAACGGCGATGGGGTTGGTGGAAGGGCTCGGCAAACTGGGCAAGAAGGTGGTTGGCGCGATCCGTCAGCCGTCCGGGGGACCTACTTTCAATATCAAGGGGTCCGCTGCCGGCGGCGGGTTGGCCCAGTGCATACCGCTCACCGATTTCAGTCTGGGTTTGACAGGCGACATCGACGCGATTACCAACGCACACAACCTTGCGATGGTTGCCGTGACCAGCCGCCTTCAGCATGAGTTCAACTACGGCGACGACGTTCTGAAGAAGAAGAATTTGAAGCGGCTGAACATCGATCCGCGGAATATCGCCATGATGTGGTCGATGGACTTTTGTGCGCAGGCGCTGCGTGAGATCATTGTCGGCATCGGCGGCAAAATGGACGGTTTCATGATGAAGAGCGGGTTCCAGATCACCGTGTCGTCGGAGATCATGGCGATCTTGGCTGTGGCGACGGATCTGGCGGACATGCGCGAGCGTATCGGCAAGATCGTGGTAGCGTACGACAAGGCGGGCAATCCTGTCTCGACGGCCGATCTCGAGGTGGATGGCGCGATGACCGCGCTCATGACCAAGGCGATCAATCCCAACCTGATGCAGACCGTCGAGGGGCAGCCGGTGCTTGTGCACGCCGGTCCGTTCGCCAACATCGCCGTCGGTCAGTCGTCGATCATTGCCGATCGAGTGGGATTGAAGCTGGGCGACTACCACGTGACGGAGAGCGGTTTTGGCGCCGATATCGGGTTCGAGAAATTCTGGAACCTCAAGTGTCGGTTCAGCGGGCTGATTCCCCACTGTTCGGTAATCGTGGCGACGATCCGTGCACTGAAGATGCATGGCGGCGGCCCGAAGGTCGTGCCCGGCCACCCGTTAGACAAGGCGTATACGGAGGAAAATATCCCGCTGGTTGAGAAAGGTGTGGAAAACCTCCTGGCACATATCGAGACCGTGAAGAAAAGCGGCATTTTCCCGGTCGTGTGCATCAACCACTTTTACACGGATACGGAAGCGGAAGTTGCCACAGTACGCAAAGCTGCTGAGGCCATCGGCGCAAAGGTGGCGGTGTCTAAACACTGGGAGCTGGGTGGCGACGGCGCCCTCGAGCTGGCGGAAGCAGTGGTCGAGGCGTGCGAGCAAGAGCCGAAACTCACGTTCCTCTACGAAGAAGATCAGCCTCTCAAGGAAAAGGTGCATCTGATCGCCACTGAAGTGTACGGCGCCGACGGCGTGAGTTATGCACCTGAAGCAGAGGCGATGATCAAAAAGATCGAGGCCAACGAAGAACTCAGGAAGCTTGGGTGTTGCATGGTGAAAACCCATCTGAGCCTTTCGCATGATCCGACGATTAAAGGTCGTCCCAAAGGGTGGATGCTGCCGGTCCGCGACGTGCTTATCTACCGTGGCGCGGGGTTCGTCGTGCCGGTGGCCGGGGCTATCAAGCTGATGCCGGGTACCGCGAGCGACGCGGCATTTCGTGGGATAGATGTGGACGTGAAAACGGGTAGAGTGAAGGGACTGTTCTAGCGAGAACGAGGAGGCTGGATACAGAGGGAGCGCGGCTTCCGACAGAGCACCGTTTCTTAAACGTTTGTCATGGCGGCGCAGAAACTCGTGCCGGTGTGCGCGTCATGTGGTGTGCAGATGCCGTGTCAGAGAACGGCTGTGTTTCTGGGCGGACGAACTTAATAAGTGAGGATGGGCAAAGAATGAGTGCGAAGATAATTGATGGGAAGCAGATTGCCGCTGAGATGCGCGAAGAGATGAAACAGGAGGTTGTTGACCTCAAGGAGAAGCATGGTATCACGCCAGGTCTTGCCGTGGTGTTGGTGGGAGAAGACCCTGCCAGCGTGGTGTACGTTCGCAATAAGAAGCGCGGGTGCGAGGAGCTCGGCATCAACTCGCTCGAACATAAGCTCGAGGCGACGGCGACCGAGGATGAAGTGCTCGCTATAGTCGAGAAACTGAATGAGGACGATCAGGTGCACGGGATACTCGTTCAGCTTCCGCTGCCAAAGCAGATCAGCGATGCGAAGGTGCTCAACGCTATCCTGCCGGAGAAAGATGTGGACGGTTTCCACCCGGTCAACGTCGGCAAGATGCTTATCGGTGAGCCGTGTTTTCTGCCATGCACGCCGCATGGGGTTCAGGAACTTCTGCTCAGAAGCGGGAACAGCCCGGACGGGAAACATGTGGTGGTGGTCGGTCGGAGCAATATTGTCGGCAAGCCGGTGATGGCTATTTTGATGCAGAAGAAAGAAGGAGCGAACGCGACGGTGACGGTGTGCCATTCGCGCACCAAAAATCTCGCTGAGATCACCCGGCAGGCGGATATACTGATTGCAGCCATCGGCCGGCCGGCGATGGTCACGGCGGATATGGTCTCCGACGGCGTGGTGGTGATAGATGTCGGCGTGAACCGGGTGGAAGATCCCTCCGCGAAACGCGGGTTCCGGCTGGTGGGCGACGTGGATTTCGATGCGGTCAAGGAGAAGGCGAGCGCGATCACGCCGGTCCCGGGCGGTGTGGGGCCGATGACGATCACCATGCTTTTGAAGAACACTATCGAGTCGGCGAGGAGAACGATCGGCGCTGCATAAGCTGTGTTGGAGCGGAACGTTAGCGCAAAGATGAAGACGACATGAAGCGAACGTATAGGGTCAGGTTTCTTCCAGACGACGTTGAGGTGGAGGTAGAGGAGCGAGAGACCCTGCTTACCGCGGCAATGCGGGCCGGGGTGTACCTGAACGCTTCGTGCGGCGGCGAGGGAACCTGCGGCAAGTGTAAGGTCATAGTCGAATCCGGCTCTGTTGACGCTGAACGGGGCCGCCATATTTCGGAGCAGGAATTTGCCGAGGGCGTTCGCCAGGCGTGCCAGTCCGCGGTCGTGTCGGACGTGGTGGTGCGGGTGCCGGTCGAGATGCAGCTTGACCGGACGGTGCTCGGCGAGAGAAGACGCGGCGTCCATGCCGGTCGAACGATTCTCGAACATGAGCTGGAACAGTTAGCCACCGGGTGGGGATTTAACCCGGCCCTCCGAAAGCTCCACGTCTCGCTACCCGCCCCCACAAAAGAGGACAATGTCAGCGACGTCTCGCGGCTGTTGCGGGAACTCAAGAGAAAACATAAGATCGACAGCATATCGGTTGACTTTCGCGTGGTGAAAACGTTGCCGCAGCAACTGCGAGCGGCGAACTGGGACGTGACCGCGACGATCGTGATGACGCGGACGCAACCTCAGTTGGCCGATTTCCAACTGCGCGGGTCGCGTAAGCCGAAGCTGATCAACATCGAACCGGGGAACACCGTTGACGAGCATTACTCGGTGGTGGTGGACATCGGCACGACGACGATTTGCGCCCAGTTACTTGACCTGAGAGCCGGGAAGGTGCTTGCTACGGCGTCGGATTATAACCGGCAGGTACGATATGGAGACGACGTCATCACCCGAATCGAGTATTGCCGCAGGAAAGGCGGCTTGGAACAGCTTCAGAAGGAGGTAGTCGGCACCATAAACGATCTTATCGACACGCTGCTCGAGGAGGCGGGCGTGTTGCGGGAGCGGATATCGCATGTGGCAGCCGCCGGCAACAGCACCATGACGCACATCCTCCTGGGCATTGATCCGAAGTATCTGCGCGAATCCCCCTACACGCCGGCGGCGAACTTCCTGCCGCCGGTGCGAGCGATTCACCTCGGGATGAACGTCGGCGGACATGTCCATCTCTACACGTTCCCGATGGTGGCAAGCTACGTCGGCGGCGATATCGTATCGGGGATACTCGGTTCCGGTGTGTACCAGCGCAGCAGGGTCAGCCTGTACATCGACCTGGGAACCAACGGCGAGATAGTCATCGGGAACTGCGACTGGCTTGTCACCGCGTCGTGCTCGGCAGGACCGGCTTTCGAGGGAGGCGGCATACAACACGGGATGCGCGCGGCGCGTGGGGCGATCGAGCAGATCCAGATTAACCCGACGACGTGCGAACCCATGATCATAACTGTCGGGAATGCGAAACCGCGAGGCATTTGCGGTTCCGGCCTGATAAACATCGTGGCCGAATTGCTTGAGACCGGCATCATTGGTCAAAACGGCAAATTCAATCCGGAGGCGCGCTGTTCGTCGAGCCGGGTTCGCGAGGTTTCAGGGGCGTACGAGTACGTCATCTGCTGGGCTGACGAGTCACAAACGGATAAGGATATAGTCATCACCGAACCGGATATCGATAATCTCGTACGGGCAAAAGCGGCGATGTATGCGGGATGCAAGGTGCTGCTGGAAAGTGTGGGGCTTGCTCCCAACGATATCGATGAGGTAATAATTGCAGGCGCGTTCGGCGACTATATAGATCTTGACAGTTCCACGACTATAGGGTTGTTGCCGGAACTGCCGGCAGAAAAATTCGTTTTCATAGGAAATGGTTCGTTATTGGGCGCGAGACTGGTATCGTTCTCCAATGAGATGCTCGATGACGGTGAGCGGATCGCGCGGATGATGACGAACTTTGAGTTGAGCGAGAACGCTTCGTTCATGGATGAGTACACAGCGGCGCTATTCCTTCCTCACACCGACGGCGATGCGTTCCCTACCGTTCAGGAGCGGCTCGGTCTGCTGAAAGGAAGCTGCGGTTCGAAAGAAACTATCAACCGGTGAGCGTGCTGCAGGGTGTTGTGGTGGCTGAATAAAGAGCGAGGTATCGTATGTCAGCAAAAACAAAGGATACTGAGGCAAAAGCAAAGAAGGACGTCGATGTCCTCGGACCGACGTATGAACCGGGCAAGCCGGGTGAACCTATACAGTGGCGCCAGAAGCTCAGAAGCAAGGACGAGATAGTCAAGTATCTCCAGAGCGCCGAGCGATACTGGTTCGGACAGGGGTACGGGAGCGAAAAGAGAAAGACCCCGGCATAGCGATGGCGTATGTCGGGTTGCGGGCGTTTCCACGGGTTTGCACAGCGAGATTTCTTGATGGATTCGATGGCATTGGCTGAGGATGTCCGTGACTGATAACCGCAGGAGGTGAACAGCGTGGCTTTTGAAGTTCCGAAGAGAGATTACACGGGAAAGATAAAGGAGATAACGCTCGGTCTAGGCGAGAAGGCGGTGAAAGTCGGCGGGGAAAGCTCTTTCCCCTTCTACCTGTTTGAAGGCGAGATGCCGCACCTGCCGAAGATAGCTATGGAAGTATACGATAGTCCGCCTGAAGAATGGGCGGCAGCCGCACTGGAACCGTTCGAGGATGTCAAAGACGATCCGGTGGCGTGGGCGAAGAAGTGTATTGAACAGTACGGCGCGGAGATGATCGCGTTGCAGTTGAAAAGCACCGACCCGAACGGGTTGGACCGCGGTGCCGACGAGGCGGTCGAGGTTGTGAAGAAGGTCGCCGATGCTGTGGACGTTCCGCTGATCGTCTGGGGTTGCGATAACGACGAGAAGGATGCTGAAGTGCTCAGAAAGGTTGCCGAGGAATGCGAGGGGAAAGACTTGATCATCGGACCGGTGGTTGAGGGAAATTACAAGCAGATCGGTGCCGGCGCACTCGCGTACCATCATACGGCTATCGCCTCCACCCCGATAGATATCAACCTGGCGAAACAGCTCAATATTCTGCTCGGCAATCTGGGGGTGCCGGATGAGCGTATCGTCGTGGACCCCACGACCGGCGGTCTCGGGTACGGTATCGAGTATACGTATTCGGTGATGGAACGGGACAGGATGGCGGCGCTCACCCAGGAAGACGAGCGGCTCCAGTTTCCGGTTGTCTGCAACCTGGCCCGTGAGGTATGGAAGACCAAGGAGGCCAAGATGACGGAGCAAGAGGCTCCGGAACTTGGCGACCCGAAGACCAGAGGCGTCATGATGGAAGCCGTCACGGCGACCGTCTTGCTTCTTGCGGGTGCGGATGTGCTCATCATGAGACATCCGGGTGCCGTCAAGCTGGTCCGGTCACTGATGGAGGATCTTGCAGCGACGCCCGAAAGTTGAGCGTCATGGCACAGAATCATTGCGGCATAACGCCGCGTTAACGAAAGGAGAGGAAGCGCGTGAGTACAGAAAAGACAGCTGACGAGGCGGTACGCCGCTTGCTGGAAAAGGCCAAGGACGACGAGGTCGTCACGGCCTGGGATAGAATGGAGTCGTTGGGACGGCCGTGCAAGTTCGGGCAGCAGGGTATCTGCTGCCGGATCTGCGCGATGGGCCCGTGCCGGGTCGGCGACGATCGGAAAGGGGTATGCGGCGCCACGGCGGAGACGGTGGCCGCGCGCAACTTCATCCGGATGATCGCCGGTGGTGCGGCCGCACATTCCGATCACGGTCGTGCGGTTGCGGAGGCGTTTTTGGCGGCTGCCAAAGGCGAGCTCCCCGGCTACGAGATCAAGGACGTGCAGAAGCTGTTTCAGGTCGCCCTGGATTTCGGTATCGACATAGGCGGTCTGAGCATCGAGGAGATCGGGAAGGCGGTTGGCGAGAAGGCGCTCGCGGAGTTCGGGAGGCAGGAAGGCGAACTGCTGTTTGTCAAGAGGGCGCCGCTGAAACGGCAGGAGATATGGCGTCAGCTCGGGGTCGTCCCGCGCGGGATAGACCGCGAGATAGTCGAGATCATGCACCGCACGCACATGGGCGTGGACATGGACTACAAGAACCTGCTCCTTCAAGGGACCCGCGCTGCACTGGCGGACGGGTGGGGCGGTTCGATGATCGCGACCGAGCTGCAGGATATACTGTTCGGGACGCCGATGCCGATCGCGAGCAGCGTGAACCTCGGTGTGCTTAAGGAAGACGAGGTCAACGTGATCGTGCACGGCCACGAACCGCTGCTTTCGGAGATGGTGGTGGTGGCGACGAGGGATCCGGAACTGCTCGAGCTGGCCAAATCAAAAGGTGCCAACGGGATTACGATTGCCGGTATATGCTGCACGGCGAACGAGATGCTGATGCGGCACGGTATACCGTTGGCCGGCAACATGTTGCAGCAGGAAGTGGCTATTGTCACCGGTGTCGTTGACGCGATGGTGGTGGACGTGCAGTGTCTGATGGCATCTCTGCCGGAAGTCGCAAGATGTTACCACACGAAGATTATCACCACATCGCCCCGGGCGAAGATACCCGGTGCGATTCACATGGAGTTCAGCGAGGAGAACGCCCTGGAGCGGGCTAAAGAGGTCGTGCGAACGGCTGTCGAAAACTACCCGAACCGACGTGGTAAGCCGGACATTCCGGATTTCTCGATGGATCTGGTAGCGGGCTTCAGCCACGAGACTATTAACTCCTTGCTCGGCGGCATGTTCCGCGCGTCGTATAAGCCGCTGAACGACAACATCATCAACGGCAGAATCCGCGGGATCGCCGGTGTCGTCGGCTGTAACAACCCACGCGTTACGCATGACGAGAGCCATCTGGCGATGGTCAAGGAGCTTATCAAACACGATGTGATAGTGCTCCAGACAGGATGCAGCGCTATGGCCTGCGCCAAGGAGGGGTTGATGACGCCCGAAGCCGCCGCAGAGCATGCCGGATCCGGTCTGGCGGAGGTATGTGAAGCGGTCGGCATCCCGCCGGTGCTCCATATGGGTTCATGCGTCGACAACAGCCGCATCCTCATGGCGGCGACCGCCGTGGTCAAAGAGGGTGGTCTGGGCGACGACATCAGCGACCTGCCGGCAGCCGGTGCGGCGCCGGAGTGGATGAGCGAGAAGGCGATCTCTATCGGGCACTATTTCGTCGCGTCAGGCGTCTTCACGGTGTTTGGCGTGAGCTGGCCCACCTCCGGGAGCGCGGTGTTAACCAAACATCTGTTCGAGGACTTTGAAGATACGCTGAAAGGAAAGTGGGCGTTCGAGCCGGACCCGATCAAAGCAGCCCAGCTTATGATTGACCATATTGACAAGAAACGAAAAGCCCTGGGCATAGACAAGGCACGCGAAAGGGTGCTGTTCGACATGGAGAAGAGGAGGGAGCTCGAAAGTGTCTAAGATCATAGCTTCAGCAGCTATTCGCGGCGCTCACAAGATCGTTGCGCGAGCGGAGGAAAAGTACAAGGAGGCTGTCGATAAATGGGGAGCCAAGCAGGAGGTTGCGTTCCCCAATACCGGGTATTACCTGCCCATCATATACGGTATCCTGGGCATTCCGGTGCAGACTCTCGGCGATATGGAGGAGATTCTCGACCGGTGCAAAATGCTTCTGCCGCCGTTCGTGCGCGAAAAAGTTGCTCTGCCGTACCTGGCGCCCGCGTTGGATGCGGGAATGGCCACGCTGTTTGCGGAGGAGATTATCGAGGCGATCCGGTACGTCGAGGAGCCCGATTTCTACACGAAGGGCGAGGATCCGCTCGACGGCAAAATCTGGTTGGGAGCCGCCGACGACGTGATTCTGAGGAAGCGGGGTGTCGAGTTCGTGGACGGCACGGCACCCGGTTTTGCGGCGGTGCTCGGTGCGGCCCCCGACAACGAGACGGCGGTGAAGATCGCGCAGGAGCTGCAGGAGAAGAACCTGTATGTGTTCATGGGCGCGGAGCACAATGGTAAGCGGATGTCTGAGCAGCTCGTGGAGGCCGGCGTGCAGATCGGATGGCCGACGCGCCTCGTGTCGTTCGGACCGGACGTAAGCGCAACGGTGTTTGCCCTGGGGTTCGCGACGCGGGCCGCACTGTCGTTCGGCGGCATATCTCCCGGTGAGTACCGCAAAGTGCTCATTTACAACAAGGACAGAATATTTGCGTTCGCGCTACCGCTGGGCTACGTTACCGACGAGTGGTACGCGAACGCGGCGGGCGCGATAAACTATGGGTTCCCTGCCATCGCCGACACGCCGATACCGGAGGTGCTACCGACCGGTGTGTGCACCTATGAACACGTGGTGTCGAACGTTCCGCACGACGAGATCGTGGCGAAGGCGATCGAGGTGCGCGGTCTGAAGGTTACGGTATCGGAGGTGCCCATTCCCGTGGCGTACGGCCCTGCTTTCGAGGGCGAACGCGTGCGCGGCGAGGACGTGTACGCCGAGTTCGGCGGTGCCGCGCGGACTCCGACGATCGAGTGGACGACGATCAAGGATATGGACGAGGTTGAGGATGGGAAGACCGAGGTGGTCGGACCGGATCTTGACGAGATGGAAGAGGGCGCCAAGTTCCCATTGGCCATTCTGGCGGAGGTTGCCGGCCGAGCGATGCAGGAGGATTTCGAACCGATACTCGAGCGGCAGATTCACCATCTCATAAACTATGCGCAGGGCGTGATGCATATCGGCCAGCGGGACATCGCCTGGGTCAGGGTGAGCAAATCCGGCTATGAAAAGGGCTTTAGACTCAAGCACATCGGGGATATTATCCACGCGAAGTACCACCAGGAGTTCGGAAACATTTTCGATAAGGTGCAGGTGAAGATCTACACCGAGGAGGACAAGGTCAAGGAGGTCCTGGAGCAAGCGCGTGAGGTGTACCGGCAGCGCGACGCGCGAATCGAGGGTATGACCGACGAGGACGAGGAGATCTTCTACTCGTGCACGCTGTGTCAGTCGTTCGCGCCGAGCCATGTCTGCATCATCACGCCGGAACGCACCGGTCTGTGTGGCGCGTATAACTGGCTCGACGGCAAGGCATCGTTTGAGATCAATCCGACGGGGCCAAACCAGCCGGTGCCCAAAGGGGAGGTTATCGACGCTGTTTACGGACAATGGAAAGGGGTCAACGAGTTTGTCCAGAAAGCCTCGCGCGGCAAGGTCGAGCGGTACGACGCATACAGTATCATGCGGGAACCGATGACCTCGTGCGGCTGTTTCGAGTGTATTGCGGCGGTGCTGCCGATGTGCAACGGGATCATGACGGTGGACAGAGATTTCCCGGGGATGACGCCGTGCGGAATGAAGTTCACCACGCTTGCTGGTTCGGTTGGCGGGGGTAACGTGACACCCGGGTTCGTCGGTCACAGCAAACACTATATCTGCAGCAGAAAATTCATCATGGCGGACGGGGGCATCAAGAGACTCGTCTGGATGCCCAAACAGCTCAAAGAGCAGATCCACGAGCGGTTGGCCAGAAGGGAGGAGGAGATAGGTATCCCGAACTTCATCGACATGATCGCCGATGAAACGGTTGGACTTACCGAGGAGGAAATACTGCCGTTCCTCACCGAGAAGGGGCACCCGGCTCTGAGCATGGATCCGATTCTGTAGAGCAGAGGCTGGTAACGTCCTCGGGACGCGACGATGGTTCTGAGGATCGAGCTGTACTATCCGGAAAGGAGGTTCCGGTAAGAATGGCGCTGACAGGTATCGAGATATTCAAGAAGCTACCCAAAACGAATTGTGGTGAGTGCGGTGTCCCGACGTGTCTGGCGTTCGCGATGAAGCTCGCCGCCGGTCAGGCGGAGCTTGCCTCGTGTCCCCACGTGTCCGAGGAGGCGAAAGCCGAACTGGCGGAGGCGAGCGCGCCACCGATCCGTCCCGTGAAGATCGGTGTGGGTGACGAGGCGGTGACCGTTGGCGGGGAGACTGTGCTTTTCCGGCACGAGAAGACGTTCGTCAACTCACCCGGGATTGCCATCCTGATAAGCGACACGATGGAGGATGGCGAGGTTGAGGCGAGGGTCAAGAAGCTCGATGAGCTCGAGTACGAGCGCGTGGGTCTGGTGCTTCGCGCGAATCTGGCGGCTCTGAAATGCGAGTCCGGCGACAGCGCCAAGTTCGAGGCTCTCGTGAAGAAGGTTGCGGCAGGTACGAAAAAACCGTTGATCTTGATATGCGAGACCCCGGATGTTATGGCTTCCGCGGTCAAGGCATGTGCTGACAATAAACCGCTCCTGTACCCTGCCACAAAGGACAACGCTGACGTCATGGCGACGCTTGCGAAAGACAACTCGTGTCCGCTGGCGGTTCGCGCGGAAAACCTTGGCGACGCGCCTGATCTGACCGAGAGGCTGACTAAAGCCGGCGTCAAAGATCTCGTCATTGATCCGGGCTCGCGAAGCCTGCGCCAGGCGTTCGAGGATGAGATAGCGGTCCGCAGGGCGGCGCTCATGAAAAAGTTTCGGCCGCTCGGTTATCCAACAATTGTGTTCCCGTGCGAGATGACCGACGACCGGATGGAGGAGACGCTCATAGCGGCGACGTTCATCGCGAAATATGCGGGTGTCATTGTGCTTTCGGATCTGACGCGGGAGACGCTGTTCCCGCTGCTTCTGGCGCGCATGAACATTTTCTCCGATCCGCAGCGACCGATGGCGACGAAAGAGGGTATCTACGAGGTCGGCGGTCCGTCCGAGGAGTCTCCGGTAGTTCTCACGTGCAACTTCTCGCTGACGTATTTCATCGTGATGGGCGAGATCGAGAGCAGCCGTGTACCGGCGTGGCTACTGGTGAAGGATACCGAAGGTCTATCCGTGATGACTGCGTGGGCTGCCGGGAAGTTCGTGGCCGACGCTATTGCGCCGTTTGTCCAGAAATGCGGTATCGCCGATAAGGTCAACCACAAGAAGATTGTCATTCCCGGCTACGCAGCGGCGATAAGCGGTGAGCTCGAAGAGGAACTGCCCGGGTGGGAGGTTCAGATAGGGCCTCGCGAAGCGGCACATTTGCCCGCGTTTCTGAAACAGTGGAAAGCGTGAAAGGAGCATGCGCTATGATTCTCATCGGCGAAAACATGAACGTCATGTCCAAGACGCTCGGTCCGGCAATGAAAGGGCGCGACCCGAAGCCGATACGGGATATGGCGGCGGCGGAAACCGAGGCGGGCGTGGACTACATTGACGTGAACATCGGTCCAGCCCGCAAAGCCGGGGCGGAGCTGATGGAGTGGCTGGTGAAGACCATACGGGAGGTGACGGATCTGCCGCTGTATCTTGACACGACGAACGTGGAAGCGATCGAAGCGGGGCTTAAGGCGCATGAAGGTAAAGCGGTGATCAACTCGATCATGGCGCGACCCGAACGGATGGACGCGCTGTTCCCGCTGGCCGGGAAATATAACGCGGGCGCAGTCGCTTTGCTGTGGGGACCTGAGGGGATGCCGCGGGATGCCGCCGAGCGAGGTGCGCTAGCCGCCGAACTCATGTACAAAGCCAGCGAGCACGGTGTGGCGAACGAGGACCTGTGGATCGACCCCATCGTGACGCCGGTCAATACGCAGCAGGACCAGGTGAAGAGCTGCCTGGAGTTCATGACGATGTTCAAAGATCTCGCACCGGAATGCAACGCCACCTGCGGGCTGTCCAACGTGTCAAACGGTGCCCCGGAGCATCTTCGACCCATCCTGAACCAGACCTACCTCCTTATGCTGCAGAAGTACGGCATGAATTCCGCCATAGTGGACGCGTTCGATGCGGATCTCAAGGCGATAGCGCGCGGTGAACGAGAAGAGATTGCCTGTCTCGTGTGGCGCGTGATGGACGGCGAACAGATCGATATGGGCTCGCTCAGCAAGGAAGAGGTCGATTACGTTAAGACGACCAGAGTGCTTATGGGACACTCCTTATACTCCGATTCGTGGCTCGAACTGTAGGAGGACCTAGGAGGACAGGAAAATGGTCGGGAAAAGGGTACTTGCTGCGACGGCGTTACTGTGTGGCATTGTCTGTGCGGTGTTCGCCGACACCGTCATGCTCGAGAACGGTGTTGAGCTGCGCAATGTGAAGGTGGTGGAAGAGACCGAACACACTATGAAGATCAACATCATCGGGTATGTCAACATTGTGGTGGGCAAGAGCAAGATCGTCGATATCCAGAGAGAGGGCGGCGCGCCTATCCCTATGGCGCCTGCTCCCACAGAATCTCAACCCGGCGTAACGGAGCCGTCGGTGGAAGCGGCTGCGCCGGCGGCGATCACAGCGCGTACAGCGTACATGGTCCCGACGGACCAGCAGGGTAAACAGATCGAGATCGTCCTCGCCGCGCTTGCCGACGGGACCACCAGCGTCGAGGTCACGCCGCCTGCGGGAACGCCCGGCGAGAAACGAGACGTGTACGTCGTGACCGCCGAGGACGGCGAGAAGATGAACGTGGAGGTTGAGCGAGACGATTACGGCGACGTTGTCACTATGGCGATCAACCCGCCGGAACCTTCTCGTACATCGCAACAGGACGTGTTTGAATATACCGTGAAAAGCGTTGACGGAAAAACGTTCACGATAAAGGCGAAATGGGACTGGAATACACGTACAGTCCAGGATTTAGAGTTCCTCCCCTAGCAGCAGCATCCGTCAGAGTACGTGGTGAACGCGCGACTCCAGCGGGTGCGATACCATCCATCATCCAGCGCGGCATCGAATACCGCGCTGAGGAGAAGAAAGCCGCTCCAGCCTGGAGCGGCTGTGTCGCGGCATACTAAGTCAAGGCGAAAGGGCGCGTATGGCGAAGAAACGCGGATCGGCCACCGGAACGAAGAAGCCGCGCGGCAAACCCAAGAGCAAGAAGGACGCCGTGGACCTCAGACGTCTTGAGCCCGTACTGAAAAAATATCGTGAGGAGCGCGGCGCCATAATACCGATGCTCCAGCAGGCGCAAGCGGTGTACGGCTACCTGCCGCAATCGGTTATGGAGCGGGTGGCGGAGGCCGGCGGCGTGTCTCCGAGCGAGGTGTACGGGGTCGTCACGTTCTACACGCAGTTCCGTCTCAAACCGGTCGGTGACTATGTTATCAGGGTGTGTCACGGTACGGCATGTCACGTGAACGGCGCCGAGCGCATCACCGAGACGATTGCCGGCCAGCTCGGTATCGACGAGGGTGGGACGACGGACGACAGCAAGTTTACATTAGAGTCGGTGGTATGTCTCGGCTGTTGCAGTTTGGCGCCTGTAATGATGATCAACGAAGAGACGTACGGACGGCTGACGCCGAAGAAGGTCCGCACAATACTGAAGAGCTACTAGCAAATGGCCGGAAAACGTTCAACCACTACAATAAAAGTCGGGTTGGGTTCCTGCGGAATTGCCGCAGGCGCGCGTAAAGTGTGGGATGCGCTCGAGCAGGAGCTGAACCGTGACGGTATCAAGGCAGACCTCAAGATCACGGGCTGTATCGGCATGTGCTTCCGCGAGCCGCTCGTTGAAGTTACGGATCAGCGGGGAACCGTCACCTACGGTGACATGACGCCGGAGCGGGTGCAGCGCATGCTCGAAGAGCACGTCCGCGACGGTACGCCGGTTGACGAATGGATCGTGCGCGGAGAGGGGTACGACCGTCCCGATGATGCGTTTCTCGAGAAGCAGTACCGGATAGTGTTGCGCAACTGCGGTATCATAGACCCGGAGAATATTGAAGAGTATATGGGTCGTCAGGGGTACGCGGCGCTGGAAAAGGCGCTCGGCGAGTACTCGCCGGAGCAGGTGATAGAGATTATCACGCAGTCGGGCCTGCGCGGTCGCGGCGGTGCAGGTTTTCCGACGGGCGTGAAATGGTCGTTCGCGCGACGCGCGCCGGACCGGGGGGTGAAGTACGTCGTCTGCAACGCGGACGAAGGCGACCCCGGAGCTTTTATGGACCGGAGCACGCTTGAGGGCGATCCGCACACCGTGATCGAGGGGATGCTCATCGCGGGGTACGCGATAGGGGCGTCGGACGGGTACATATACGTGCGGGCGGAATACCCGCTCGCTGTCAAGCGGCTGCATATCGCGCTGGATCAGGCTCGAACGCGCGGTTTTGTCGGCGAGAACATCCTCGGCACCGACTTCAGCTTCGAGATCAAGATCAAAGAGGGCGCCGGCGCGTTCGTATGTGGTGAAGAAACCGCGCTTATCGCTTCGATAGAGGGCCGGCGCGGTATGCCGCGGCTCCGGCCGCCGTTCCCGGCCACGTGCGGTCTCTGGGGTCAACCGACCAACATCAACAATGTCGAGACGTTTGCGAACGTTCCGTGGATAATTCTCAACGGCGCTGAAGCGTTCAGCGCTCTGGGCACGGAGAAGAGCAAGGGGACCAAGGTGTTTGCGCTGGCTGGAAAGACGGCCCGAGGCGGATTGGTCGAGGTGCCGATGGGAATAACGTTGCGGGAGGTCGTCAACGATATCGGTGGCGGGACTATCTCGGGCGTGCCGGTGAAGGCGGTACAGATGGGCGGGCCGTCCGGCGGCTGTATACCCGCCAGCCTCATGGACACGAGAGTGGATTACGAAGAGGTGACGAGTACCGGCGCAATCATGGGTTCCGGCGGTATGGTGGTGCTCGACGAGACCACCTGTATGGTGGATGTGGCCAAATTCTTTCTCAGCTTTACCCAGAGAGAGTCGTGCGGCAAATGCACCTTCTGCCGTATAGGCACCCGGCGAATGCTCGAGATACTCACACGGATCAGCGGGGGTAAGGCAAGGGAGAAAGATATCGACCTGCTCGGCGACCTCGCTGCCAAGATCAAGATGGCATCGTTGTGCGGGCTCGGTCAGACCGCGCCCAACCCCGTGCTCACCACCCTGCGATACTTCCGCGACGAGTATGAAGCGCACGTCAACGAGAAACGGTGTCCGGCGACGGTGTGCAGACCTCTCCTGACGGTCGAGATAGATGAGGAGAAGTGTACCGGTTGCGGCGCATGCAAGGCGGTATGTCCTGTACATGCGATCGTCGGCGAGAAAAAGCAACCGCACAGAATTGATCATGACCTCTGCACGCGCTGCAAAATGTGCTATGAGACGTGCAAGTTTGACGCCGTCTCGGTGCGCTAATCCGGACGCACGCACCTCCCAGATCCGCGACGCATCGTCGACGAAGACTCCCTGCTGCGCACGCTGGACAAGAAACAGTTCGTCTCAGCTACACTGTGTCACACAGACCCGCGCGCACACCATGTATTGACGAGAAAGGTGCACTGTGTCATGATACATCCGCGAGCGAGTATGAGCGCCGGTTTTCCGCAGGCTGATCGGCGTTGTAGACGACCGGATAGGGACACCGTGCGTGTGCACGAAAAAGTTGTTGCAGTGGGTTATGGTTGCCTGCTATCATGAAGCAGATGTTGCTGCAAGAGTGAGCGGAAAACCCGTTGTTGGGGGGAAGTGGTTGGTATAAGTATTCTCCTCGCGTTTTGTATATCGTGATTTCCTGGTTGATCAATCAGCAGGCGATTTGACATGCGGTGTGGCGCGTGTTATCGTGAGACAGAGGGGTTTTCGTACGAGGCAGATCAGCTCGTACGGTGTGAGAGGGAAAGGTCCGCGTGTCACCTGTTCCGGTAGGGCGTGACCGCGATAGTAATAGTCGGGTATGGGAAAGCTCAAAGTAGACTTGCACACTCACTGTGCTGAGGATCCGCACGATCGCATTGAGCACTCAGCCGAGCAACTCATTGACGAAGCTGCAGGCAAAGGATTCGATGCGCTCTCGATAACGAGCCACCACATTATAACGTACAGCAGGAGGCTCGCCAGGTACGCGGAACAGCGCGACGTCGTCCTTATACCCGGTATTGAGAAAGAGATCGAGGGCAAGCACGTCTTGCTCGTGAACGTCGACTGGCGCGTCCACCCTGTGTATACGTTTGGTGAGTTGCGACGATGGAAGAACGAGAACTCGCTGATAATCGCCCCACACCCTTACTACCCGAAGAGCCACTGTCTGGGAGGTCTGTTGGAGCGCAACGTGGATCTGTTCGATGCCGTGGAGTTTTCGTTCTTTTACAGCAAGCTGATCGATTGTAACAAGCGAGCGATGCGTGTCGCGGCGCGGCACGGTTTGCCGATGGTCGGGAGTTCGGATTGCCATAAGATCGGCGATCTGGGTACGACGTACAGCGTGGTCGAGTGTGAGAAGGATCTGCACGCAATAGTGAACGCGGTCCGAGACGGCAAGGTCGAAGTGGTAACCGAGCCGCTGGCGGTTGCACACATGGTTGTGCGGTCCGCTCGAAGCGCTGCGGCGTCCGTCGTCGAAGCCGTCGTGGAGCAGGTATACGGTCGTCTCACGGGCGCCCTTGTGTTTGAAGGGAAAGCTCTGGCGAACCGTTCCGGGAAGGAGCAGCGGGGGATATGATCGACCGGGTGGCCATACTTGGC
>Ga0180434_10000207_pt1 | contig 91393 bp, 89 predicted proteins | sample SS_ome_7_FD_132453 | JGI IMG/M metagenome (GOLD analysis project Ga0180434, IMG submission 132453) | Hypersaline lake sediment archaeal communities from the Salton Sea, California, USA - SS_1_D_2 metaG | ecosystem: Environmental > Aquatic > Non-marine Saline and Alkaline > Hypersaline >... | reverse complement strand
CTCACAGTATCTCCTTTATCTCAGTGCGGGAGAGTCTCCCGTTCGTACGACGCTGGGCAGTCGCCTCCGCTTTTCTGTATTGTCTAGCTTCGGCTCCTAGCGTCTAGCGAACGATTCTCTCCCTCCCCTACGATAAGTCGATATCTGCTCGTTTTACTCGCAGTATTACCTTTATCTCAGTGCGGGAGAGTCTCCCGTTCGTACGACCCTGGGCAGTCGCCTCAGCTTTTCTATCAGCCTCCTCGACTCGCTAGCTCGTCTGCGGGGTCTTCAGCTCGTGCTGTTCCCTAAAGGCTAGCCGCCACCTTCACTTTAATCTACCAATCACCATTACAGATCCTGTAAGCATTTCAAAAAAACGAGTGTTTTTTCCCCACCCTCTTTATTTTAGCGACTTATCGGACAAACCCTTTTTACACTTAATTCGAAGAGAAGTGTCCTTATTACGGGTGACTGTCTTTTAAGGCAGTCTTTTTTATACTCTACATTCCTCTTCTAGCAAAGTCGACGAATCGGAATTTATCTAATCGGTGTCTTGATTCTGTATATTGGAATAATGTTGCATCATCTAAATACACATGATTTTTTACAACAACAATATGGTCAAACCCTTCTATATCTAAATATTTGCGGTCTTCTTCTGTACAAGGCTCGACAATAATCTCTTTTTTTGCAAAGCTTATGTTTAACTTTAACTCTTTTTCCAAATACTCATAGATCGATTTTTCACAAATTTCCTTTGATAAAAAAGGGACATGCTTTTTTAAAAAATGGTCTTTATCCAAAATAATTTTTTCACCATTAATAGCTCTAGAACGAACAACTTTCCAAATTTCATCTTTATTTGTTGCTTTTAGCTCCTGCTTCATTAAGTCATCCGGTCTCATTAAGCCAAATTCATGAACCGTTGTTTTCGCACTCATTCCGGCATGCTCGGCTACTTCTTTAAAGCTGACAAGACCAGAAAACGGCAAGCTCATTTTTTGCATATCTAAAACGACAGAGCCTTTTCCTTTTATTTTTTGGATAAACCCATTTTGCGCAAGTAGATTAAGCGCCTTCCTTATCGTTTCTCTGCTAGTATCATAAGCCTCTGTTAAATCCTTTTCAGAAGGTAATGTTTCACCAGGTTTAAATTGTCTCGATTTAATTTTTTCAGCTAATTCTAAGTAGATAGAATAGTACTTATTTTTTTGCATAACATCACCACTTTATGTACCTTTTTTTCGTAAAGGCTTCATCGTTAATTGAGGTAAAGCAATCCCGATTAATATGAGAAAAATACCAAGCCATTGTAAGCTTGATATAGGCTCATTTAAAACGAGCGAGGCAGCTAAAATTGCTGTCGGAAGCTCCGCCGCTCCTATAATTGACCCTAAAGAGGTACCCACTTTGGGAACCCCTATACTAAAGCAATAAACAGGAATAATTAAGCCAAAAAAACCGAGCAATAAACCATATTTCCAAAGCCCTTCCATAAGTGCTCCATTCCACAAAATTTCTGGATTTAAAAGAAGAAAAGCAACCAATAACGAACCAGAAGCTGTCGTAAAAAGTCTAATCGTCACTGGTATGCCTGGCTTTGTTTTTCCATTAAAATAAATAAAAAACGTAAATGTAAAAGCAGCTAACAATCCATATATGATGCCGCTCCATGTCCACTGAAAGTATGTTTCTTCAAAAACGGCACCAGCTAAAAATGTCCCAATAAATAGTAGAAGTATTGCAATAATTTCTGCATTGTTAGGTCTTCTTCGATTTAAAATAAGATCAACTAGCATTCCAAGCCAGGTAAATTGAAATAAAAGAACAACCGCAATTGATGCTGGAACCTCCTCAAGACTTTTCCCATAAAATATCCCTGTTAAAACAGACATCATTCCAATTAAACCTAGCTGTATAATAGATTGTTTAGTTGGCAATTTTCGACTTGAAAAGAGAAAAAGAAACAGTATAAGGAGCCATCCAAAGAAATATTGGCTAAAAACAACCTCTTCAGCCACAAAACCATCTTTATAAGCAAGCTTCACGATCATCGCTAAAATACCGTAGCTTATAGCCCCAATTAATAGAATGAGTGAATATTTTAACTTTTCCATAGACATCAAAGCCTCTTCTTACCTTATATAAAAAATATTTTATTAGAAAAACTTGACTGTTTCCACCTTAGATTTTTATTGAGGTCTTCATACTCTTTACTTTTTAATATTTTCTTCATACACTTAAACTTAACGATTGGATCGTTTTGACATTTAAAGGAGGTATTTTGATGAAAATAGCTTTTATTTCTGATATTCACGGCAATGCTATTGCATTAGATGCAGTTATTTCGGATTTGGAAGAAAAGAATGTTGACCAAATTTTTGTTTTAGGTGATCTATGCTATCGCGGACCAGAGCCGAAGCGAGCACTCGAAATGATTCGTTCGCTAAATGCAGATGTTATAAAAGGAAATGCAGACGAATGGGTTGTTCGCGGAGTGAAAAAAGGAGAAATGCCAGACGAAGCCCTTGATTTAATGAATAAAGAAAGAGATTGGACCTTTGCACAGCTTGATTCAGAAGACATTGATTACTTAAAACAGCTACCAACCGAAAAGAATATCCATATAGGTAACGTCAATATCTTCGCATTCCATGCTACACCAGATAGTTTGTTTGACGTCGTTTTACCTAATACTAATGATGAAGTGCTACAGGAAAAAATGATATCGAAAACAGATGCTGACATTTATGTTTACGCCCATATACATAGACCTTATATTCGCTCGGTTCAAGGGAAAATTGTGATGAATATTGGTAGTGTCGGACTCCCATTTGACGGAATCACGAAAGCATCTTATGGACTCCTTGAAATCAAAAACGGAAATATTCGAACATCCATTGAACGTGTAAATGTAGACATTGAACAAGTTGCTCAAAAATATAAAGATGTAGGTTATCCAAATGCCGAAATGATGATCAATGTCGTCCGTAATGGAGGGTTTTAACGCCTAAAATGACATTATTTATATTGGTTTCACTGTCTTAAAAAAATAAGCATTTGTTCCTTCAAAATCTGTGGAACAAATGCTTATTCTACTTGTAGAAAATCAAACAAAATAACAGCGGATATACTTGGAACTCCATACAAAAGCCCCCAAATTAGAGGTTAAGCTTCCTTTTGCTTTGTTTTAACAATTTTTAATACTATAAGATTTATTACTGATATAACTGACATTGCGATGCAATAATAAATGACACCGAACCCTTGACTCAATCCGTCTGTTTCTGTTAAAACCCACCATACACTGCTCAACCCTAAAATGAAAATGTTTACGAATAGTGATAATAAAAAGGATTTCCATAGATTCTTGTATCTTTTTAATAGAAATTGCCCTATCGTCAATGATATCACTAAAGATAATACCATTAATCCAAAATATATCACTAATTTCATCGTTTTACCTCTTATTCTAATTTTTACATAAGTTTAACACATTTAAGGTTAAGAAAAAGCAACAAAGTTTACGAAAACAACGAATAATAAAAACAGGTGCCTCATCTAGCACCTGTCACCTGTTACTTTTTAAGATGTAAGACAATGGATTCGTATGGACGTAATGTAAGTTTTCGAACTTCCTTCGAAGAATCTTTGTAGTTAGATAATAGAATTTGAGCTTCATAGCCATCAATATTTACTTCCTCCGGTAAATCAAACACCGTTTCGCGATCGTAGAAGTTATTGATCACTATTAGTTTTTCGTTGTTTCCGTTTCGAACATAGGCAAAGATTTCAGGGTGATCTTCTAAAATCAGCTGATAGTCTCCATCTGTAACAATGTCGTATTCCTTACGAAGCTCAATTAATTTTTGATAGTGATAGAAAATGGAGTCTTCATCATTTAAAGCATTTTCGACGTTAATTTCTTTATAGTTTGAAGCGACATTAATCCAAGGTGTTCCTTTTGTAAACCCACCATGCTCTTCACTGTTCCATTGAACAGGTGTACGAGAGTTGTCACGAGACTTGCTTTGTAGGATTTCTAAAACTTCCTCTTCCTTCATTCCGTTTTCTTTCATAATATGGTACATGTTAATCGATTCCACATCGCGATAGTCTTCAAGCTTTTTAAAATATGGGTTTGTCATCCCGATTTCTTCACCTTGGTAAATGTACGGCGTTCCTTGCATCATATGAATTGTTGTTGCTAGCATTTTCGCAGATTCATTATGATACTTTTCATCATTTCCGTAACGTGAAACGACACGTGGCTGATCGTGATTACACCAGAACAGGGCATTCCAGCCACCGCCTTCGTTCATTTTCGTTTGCCATTCAGATAAAATTTGTTTTAATGCTAAAAAGTCAAAGTCTGCAACCGTCCATTTTTCACCATTTGGATAGTCCACCTTTAAGTGATGGAAGTTAAACGTCATGCTGAGTTCTTTTCGATCTGGATTCGTATATTTAATACAATGGTCAATCGATGTTGAAGACATTTCTCCAACGGTCATCATGTCATATTTGGAGAAAACCTCATGATTCATTTCATGTAAAAATTCATGAATGCGTGGTCCATCTGTATAGAATTTACGTCCATCTCCACTATCATCATCTGGGAAGCTTTGATCCTTAGAAATTAAGTTAATTACATCTAATCGGAAGCCATCGACACCTTTTTTCAGCCAAAAGTGCATCATATCATATACTTTTTTGCGTAATTCTTCATTTTCCCAGTTTAAATCCGCTTGCGTTACGTCAAATAAGTGTAAGTAATATTGTCCTGTTTTTTCATCATACTCCCAAGCATTTCCACCAAACTTGGACTCCCAATTCGTAGGTGCACTTCCGTCTTCTTTTGGATCCTTCCAAATATAGAAGTTTCGATATGGATTGTCTTTTGATTTTTGAGCTTCTTGAAACCAAGGATGTTCGGTTGAAGTATGGTTTACGACAATATCCATAATGATTTTTATATCACGCTTATGTGCTTCCACTAGTAATTGGTCGAAATCCTCCATTGTTCCATATTCTTCATGAATTTGAAAATAATCGCTTATATCATATCCATTGTCTTTTTGAGGGGATTTGTAAATTGGAGTTAACCAAATAACATCAACACCAAGTGTTTTTAAATAATCAAGCTTCTGAATAATCCCTTGCAGGTCACCAACTCCATTACCTGTCGTATCATAAAAGCTTTTCGGGTAAATTTGGTACACAACCGCTTTTTTCCACCAAGGTTGTTGTTTCAATGTTTCCAACTCCTTTTATCTATTTAAAACACATATAACGATACAAGCGGAAAATGGTGTTTTCCGCTCGTATCGTTTGTGTTATTCCATTATTTGTTTAGCTTCATTTTTGCAAATAAAAGTGTTGCTACAAATGGTACGATTAAAACGATTAACATACCGATGAAGAATGCTCCCCAGTGTTCAGGGAAAATAGAGATGATACCTGGTAAACCACCAACACCAATGGATGCAGCTTTAACACCGTTGATCGTAATAAACATTCCAGCAATAGCAGAACCTGTAATCGCTGATAGGAATGCAAAACGATATCGTAAGTTCACACCGAACATAGCTGGCTCTGTAATACCTAAGTACGCAGAAACAGCAGATGTAAGTGATAAACCTTTAAGCTTTTCATCCTTTGTAGCAAACATCATTGCTAATGCAGCTGACCCTTGAGCAATGTTAGATAAAGCTAACATTGGCCATAAGAATGTTCCACCAGTTGTACCAATTAACTGAAGGTCAACCGCTAAGAATGTATGGTGCATACCTGTAATAACAAGTGGTGCATATAAACCACCGTAAATTAAACCACCGATAACTGGTGCTGCTTCAAAAATACTTACGACACCATTTGTTAATGCATTACCGATTGTGAATGTAACTGGTCCAATGACAATAAAGGAAATAAATCCTGTTAATAAAAGGGCAATCGGTGCAACAAGTAACATTTGGAACGCATCTGGAATTCTTCTTTTTAAGAAAATTTCAAGCTTAGCTAACACATAAGATGCAATTAAAATAGGTAATACTTGTCCTTGATAACCGACTTTTTCAATTTCTAAACCAAATAAATTCCAAGTTGGAATATTTCCTTCCTGTTGAGCTGCTCCATATGCCCAAGCATTTAAAAGGTCAGGGTGAACTAGCATTAAACCTAAAACAATACCTAGTAACGGACTTCCACCAAATTTATGAACAGCAGACCAACCGATAATACCTGGTAAAAAGACGAATGCCGTATTGGCGATTAAGTTAATAATCCCAGCGATATCCTTCCATTCTTGATGAACATCAATAAACGCTTTTCCTTCATAAAATAAATCTGGTGCCGTTAATACGTTATTGATCCCCATTAATAAACCGGCTGTAACAATGGCAGGTAAAATTGGAATGAAGATATCCGCTAATGTTTTAATCAAACGCTGTAAAACATTTAAATTTTTAGCTGCTTCTGCTTTAACATCTTCTTTTGAAGCTTTTTCAAGGTTTGTTTGTGCTAATAATTCGTTATAAACTTTTTCAACAGTCCCTTGACCGATGACAATTTGGAATTGACCATTTGTTGAGAATGAACCTTTTACAACATCAATACTTTCTAGCTGTTCTTGGTTCACTTTACTTTCATCTTGTAAAACTAAGCGAAGACGAGTAACACAATGTGATGCTTTTTGAATGTTTTCTTTTCCACCAATAGCATCTACAATTTGCCGTACTTGTTCTTGGTAACCACTCATGCTGAAACCTCCGTAATCGTTTTCAAATTTATGACAAAAAGAAATGTTGCCGGCCAACAACCTGTATATACATGTTACGATTTTATTCTATTCATGTATATACATGCTGTCAACGTTTTCATTATAATTTTTCTTATAAAATTATTGTAAGAAAAATTAATAGGGGATTTTCCAATTGATTATAGAAGAAGGATGACAGGTTCCGAAAATGAGGATGTAGTCAATTAACTCTTAACAAATAACCAAGATAATTTATTTGAATTTTTTGTGAAAATTCTATTTCGTTTTTTGAAAAATTCGATTATAATCAGAATGTAAGCGGTTTCTATTTTAAAAGGGGGCCCTTTTGCAGTCTATACTCTCCTTCATTCATATCGTTTCGCCACAAATATCATGGCGGTATTTGTGAAAAGCGGTGAGAACAAGGTCTCACCGCTTTTTTTTAATCAAAATGAAATTTTAGCTGTTCATTCTGTTCTTGTTTTTGCGATATACTTTCCCTTCGTACTTTTTTAAAAGCCTTATAGAGATCAAATAATGGAGATGGGTAATGAAGATTAAAAAAACCAGGATAAAGCCAAGGTTCATGGATATAGTTAGTTGGAACATTTTTTAATTCATGTACTTGTCGTCTAATAAATTCTCCATTTGGGTCATGCTTTTTGGAAAAAGTGATGGGATGAATGATTTTTCCCCTTTTATTTAGGTAGTTGTAATGAATACTCGGCTCATAGTCAAGAAATAGTTGAGCTAATTTAGGACCAAATTCTTGAGGATGAACACCTGCTAAGTCTTTTATAAACGAAACGGTTGCTAGTCGTGCTTCATGATGAATCCAACCAGTTTTCCCAATATAGCGCATGATGGCATCGATAATCGGAATTCCTGTCATTCCATTTATCCATTTGCTTATAATCTCTACATTTTCTCCACTCGTATGAATCTCTTCAGGTTGATAAAAACAACTTATCATGGATCTCTCATATAACTTTTTGACAAAGGTTTGAGTAGCCTTTGATTGGAATTCTTCAGTTTTTTGAACAACGTATCGTATAGACAAATTCCCCCATGTTAGGTAAGGAGAAAGCTTGCTAGAAAAACGAGTAACATCCATTAATTCGGTTGATTTTCGCTTGTCCATACTTTGTAAAAAGCTATCAAATGTATCAATGGCAACGGATTCTCCACCTTTTAATCCAAATCGGATTTTTTCTCCATGAACTCTAAATGAATAAAGCTCACTTAATTCCGTTTGAAAGCTTTTTGGAAAATGAGTAGCTGTATTAATGATTTCTGGAACCCCATATATATCTTCATAGATAAACTCTTTCCACTTCTTTTTATATTCGCGACTATTATCTATATCTTTAAAGTAAGCTTGGTGTATAAAGGTCGTGTAAGGTAGTGTATTTTTATCCATCCAATGAAGGATTCGCTTGTTTCGTTTTATCTCTTCTTTTGTCCTGTTTTCTTCATAATAAAATAATCGAAAGGCACCGTACGTTTTCAATAAAATATCAAGCGCTTCTTCGATTTCACCGATGAACGTAAAAAGCTTTCCTCCACGCTTTTCAAATTGTATTGATAAATCTTCAAGACTTTCAAGAACAAATTGAAAATGACGGGCTGAAACATCATTTCTTTTCCAATATGAGGGCTCTACTACATAAAGAGGTAACAATTCTCCAAATTGAAGTGCTTCTAATAAAGGCTTATGATCATGTAAACGCAAGTCTCGATGAAACAAGATGACATTCATGACCGTCAACTCCACCAAATTAAGTTCTATTAGTTTGATTTTACATGAATGAATGATGGCGAGTGAAGCTTGTATTTTAGTTTAGTAGTTGGAAATAGACTGGATTTGAGGAGTTATGGACCAGTTGAGACTGATTAGTTCAAAGTTTTCTTGCTGTTCGTAGTGGGTATTGGACTTTTATCCAGAGTTTCGTAGGCTTTATCCGCGGTTTGACGGCCTTTATCCGCGGCTTTGGAGCTTTATCCGTGGTTTTGGCTCTTTTATCCGCGGTTCTGGCTCTTTATCCGCGGTTTTAGCTCTTTTATCCGTGGTTCTGACTCTTTATCCGCGGTTTTGGCACTTTTATCCGCGGTTCTGATTCTTTTATCCGCGGTTCTGGCTCTTTATCCGCAGTATTGGCACTTTTATCCGCGGTTTTGGCACTTTTATCCGCGGTTCCAGCTCCTTTATCTGCGGTTCCAGCTCCTTTATCTGCGGTTCTGACTCTTTATCCACAGTATTGGCACTTTTATCTGCGGTTCTGACTCTTTATCCACAGTATTGGCACTTTTATCCGCGGTTCTGACTCTTTATCCGCAGTATTGGCACATTTATCCGCGGTTTTAGCACTTTTATCCGCGGTTCTGACTCTTTATCCGCAGTATTGGCACTTTTATCCGCGGCTCCAGCTCTTTTATCCGCGGTTCTGACTCTTTATCCGCGGTTTTAGCTCTTTTATCCGTGGTTCTGACTCTTTATCCGCGGTTCCAGCTCTTTTATCCGCGGTTCTGGCTCTTTATCCACAGTATTGGCACTTTTATCCGCGGTTCTGACTCTTTATCCGCAGTATTGGCACTTTTATCCGCGGTTTTGGCACATTTATCCGCGGTTCTGACTCTTTATCCGCAGTATTGGCACTTTTATCCGCGGCTCCAGCTCTTTTATCCGCGGTTCTGGCTCTTTATCCGCGGTTTTGGCTCTTTTATCCACGGTTCTGATTCTTTTATCCGCGGTTCTGACTCCTTTATCCGCGGTTTGGGGCCCTTTATCCGCGGTTTTGGAGCTTTATCCGTGGTTTTGGGCCATTTATCCGCGGTTTCCCGTGCTTTATCCGCGGCTCCAGCTCTTTTATCCGCGGTTCCAGCTCTTTTATCCGCGGTTCCAGCTCCTTTATCCGCGGTTTCAGCTCTTTTTTTATCCACGGCTCCAGCTCCTTTATCCGCGGTTCCAGCTCTTTTATCCGCGGTTTCAAGCCTTACTCCCGCAGTTTCGAGCCCTCCTCTTGTTTTAGCTGCTCCTTCGCATGATCGATCCATCTCAACCTATTAAAAATGACCTACTCAATCTGGAGTAGGCCCTATATCAATTTTACTGTTCTTTATTTAACAGACGATTAATTCTTTTTCTTAATAAGTCCATTCCGCTTCCGCCTGCTTGAAAATGACGAAGCTTTCCTTCTGAATCAAACACATAGTAGGCAGGAACATATTGATTTTCAAATGCATCCGTTAATTTATGTTCATTGTCTACAAAGATTGGTTGTGAAATATCGTGTCCTAATGCCATTTGTTCGATTACAGATAGTTCTAAATCTTTTTCAGAACGTGGCATGTGAACAGCTACGACATTTAGTTCATCATCGTATTCATCACGAAGCTCATTGACTTCAGGCATGGCTTCCTTACATAAACCACAGCTGACAGACCAGAAGTGAATTAGGGTTGGTTTATTTGAATTTAATAATTCCTCTTTCGTTACTTCACCATTTAACCATGTTGTTGCTCCTACTAATTTAGGCATTTCCTCACGTAATTTCATAATGATTCAACTCCTTTTCAATCATTTTCAGGGAATACTACCGAATATGTGTTTAGTTAGCTAAAGTTTTTTGACCAGGTTTCCAGTTTGCAGGGCATAGTCCACCTGTTTGAAGAGCCTGTAAAACACGTAACGTTTCATCAACACTTCGTCCGATATTATTGTGGTTCACTACTGAATACATGACTTCGCCTTCTGGATTGATAATAAATAGACCCCTTAATGCAACTCCTTCTTCTTCAATAAGAACACCATACTGTTTTGACACTTGGTGATTCGTGTCAGCTGCTAGCGGGTAGTTAAGTGTGCCTAATCCATTTTCTTCACGCGGTGTATTAATCCATGCTAAATGAGTGTGCACTGTATCCGTTGAAACTCCAATCACTTCCGCATCTAAATCTTGAAATTCCTCATATCGGTCTGACATGGATGTAATTTCCGTTGGACAAACAAATGTAAAATCCATTGGATAGAAAAATAATATGGTCCACTTTCCATTGTTCATATTCTCTTCAAGAGATACTTTTTGAAATTCCTTATTTGGCATCACGGCATCCATTTTAAAACGAGGTGCTTGTTTTCCTACAAATCTTTCAGCCATTCTTTCTCCTCCTAAATTATAATAATTATTTTTTAAAATTAATTACAATCAAGATTATAGACCCTACCCTATTTAAAGTCAATTCTTTTTTATAATTATTTTAATTTAATACCTGGTATAAATCATTGAATATGCTTTTAAACAAAAAACCACCCATTAACTGGTGGTTTTTGTTCTTATTTTTTCAATCAGTTTAGTTAATTCTATTTCCGCCATTGACTCAAGTCGGTAATCAATTTTTCCAAAGTCAAGATCCTTTGTCACTTCGTTTGGAACGATCACACAATACATTCCAGCGCGTTTTGCTGCTAAGGCACCATTGGCTGAATCTTCAAAGGCCAGGCATTCTTCCGGTTTTACCCCCAAACATTCAGCTGTTTTTAAATATAAAGCAGGATCTGGCTTTACTTTATCAACAATATCGGATGTTGAAATACATTCAAATTGATCTAGTAACTGGTGATTTTTTAAATGAGTAGACACCCATTCGTAATTGGAGCTTGAAGCAAGCCCTACTTTTAAACCCAGTTTTTTTGCTGCTTTAATGTATTCATCAACACCTGGTCGTACCTTCTCTTCTTTTAAGCGTTCATGAAAACGTTCCTTCAATCTTCTATTAAACTCTTTTTCTGATAACGAAACATTGGCTTGATTTTTCAGATGAGTGTATGGATTAAAATCTGAAATGGTACCAATCACTTTTCCCCATACAGAAAGAGGCAATTCAGCCCCATGCTCTTGATAAATTTCGGATAGTGCTTCATATTCATGTGTTTCTGTATCTAAAATTAACCCATCAAAATCAAAGATGACAGCTTTAATCATACTGTTTGGCCTCCTTCATTCATAAAATACTATTAATAGGAAGCAAACATACTTAGTACAATTCCAAAACAAGCGGCATTTACTAAAAAGGTAATACCTGCTCCTATTAAGAGTCCCTGAACAATTCCTTTTCTCCCTTTCACATTGGCAATGATAATAGCTGGAATGATATAAATCAATTGAACAAGCCCAATAAGGACAACCCCAGGTGGATGTAAAAATAATAAAAGATGTAAAAGAAGCGCAAGCCCAATTCCTTTCCACACATCTAATTTCTTTTTACGATTTTGTTCGGACGGATTCACTGACTGCCCCCTCCATTTCACGTCTAATTTCGGTTAAAACTTTTTCACGGTCATCCCGGTAAAATAAATTGTACGTATCAAAAGGTATAATCCTTCCATCAGAATGTGCGATATGAACGCACGATTTTTTAACAGAACGAACATCAAAATGATAGGCATCTAAAAATTGCATAATAATGACACGAAAGACGTTTTCATAGCCAATATTTCCTGTCGGGACAACCTTTGGTAAGCAGCAAAGCAGATCCTTTAATTGTATAGCTGATGACTGTGGTGTTTGATTTAAACTAAAAAGCTCAAACACTTGATCTTTCAAATGCTCATCCTGTTCAAAGACAATCGTATTTCTTCCGCCTTCAAGGAGAATATTCGGGTCAATCATTCCAGTTAATGGAATAACATTTCCATTCATTTTTAATGCATATCCCATTGCTAAACAATCGGGATGACAAGGAACAGGAATAATATCTTTTTCAGTAAAAACTTTAGACTGTTCAATAATTTTTTGTCGAACCTCACTTAAAGTTAAACGATTAACAGCTGGGTCATAATCTTCAAGTCTTCCAGCTGCTTGAATCGGCTGAAAGGTAACGCCTCTAACGGCTTTTTGCTTCAAACCATATTCAATGATGTCTCCAATTTCATGATCATTTAATCCCTTTTTCAATGTCACAACAAGAGTTGTCGATATATTAAACTCATTTAAATGCTCAATCGCTTTTTCACGAATATGTCGTAAATCAAGTCCCCTTAACTCTTTTAAAGCATGTTCTTGAAAACTATCAAACTGTAGATAGATTTCAAAGCCAGGCATATAAGTTGCCAGCTTTTCTACAAATTTTTTATCTTGAGCGATTTTAATTCCATTCGTGTTAACCATAATATGCTTAATGGGCTTGTGTTTTGCCAAATCTAATATGTCAAAAAACTGCGGGTGAATCGTTGGCTCACCGCCACTAATTTGAACAATATCGGCTTCTTTTTCATTTTTCACAATGGCATCAAGCATTTTTTCAATCGTTTCTAAGGAGCGATACGTTTGTTTATGGGGAGATGATTCAGCATAGCAGATGGGGCAGGTTAAATTACATTGATCGGTAATTTCCACAAGTGTCAAACAGCTATGCTGTTCATGGTCTGGACATAAACCGCAGTCGTAAGGACATCCATATTGAATCGGTGTGTTAAAACGATGAGGCATCTCAGAAGGCTTTAAAAATTCACGACATTTTTTGTAGTATTCAATATCAGTGGAGATGAGCACTTTTTCACGTCCATGTTTCATGCAATGCTTCAATAAATACACATTTCCTTGTTCAAAAATAATTTTTGCTTCAACCTTCCGTAAACATTTCGAGCAAATACTATTCGTCAGTTCGTAAAAAATATAAGGCCTATTTGGCATATTCAACTCTTCCCTTCTGTTTTGATTTCATAACCTTTACGTAATAAATAATTCCAAGAATCGAGGCCACTTGTATGTTATTAAAAATCCAGTACGGATGTGGAGTTGGTTTAATAAAATCAATCGACAGCCTAAAAAACAAATAACTGATCATAAAAAATTGAAATAAAAAACCTTCCCACGGAACGTATTGTTTTTTGCGCAAAAAGAGAGCAATACTTCCAATGACCATTAAATAGGCAATTTCATATAGCTGTGTTGGATGACGTTTCACTCCGTCGCCAAAATCAACACCAAATATAAGATTTGTTTTCGTTCCATATGTATGATCATCTAAGCCTGTTAAAAAGCAACCAATACGACCAATACACATGCCGACAATTAATGGAAGGACAAAATCATCACCTGTAGAACGCTTTAAACCAATCAATTTTTTAGCAGTTTCTACTCCAATCAAACCACCAAGTAAACCACCTACAATTGTTTTTCCTTCCATGAGATAAATGATATTTGTCCAATTTTCGATTGTTTTTATTGGGTCTTCAAACCAATATAAAACCTTTGAACCGATGGCGGCACCTAAAATGGCCCCAACCGCAACCCAAATGGATTGATCAAACGGTATATAATCTTTTCTTCTCGTATACAAATACACACGAAAACCAATAAAGTAGGCCAATGTCTCAAACAAAAGATGAGGATGAATTGAAAACGGCCCTACATCAATATAAACCGGAAACTCCATCGAGAAACTCCTTTTTCCTATATTAGTAAAATAGTATAATTCAAGGTTACCATAACATAATTCAGAATGTACAGACAATTCCCTTTGAAGGTTACATGGCCATTCTTTGAATAAAACGCTTTACAACAATATATAAAAAGATAAAGTGTATGAAATACCCTATTAGATAAAAAATAGGTTTTGTCTGTTCAACGATTAATAAGGAAATCCAATAGGGCGGGAGAACAGCACCAATATATTTCCAGGCTGATGTCACAAAATAGCTCACAAACGGAATGATTATAATAGCGTTCATGACCTTTGATACAGCTAATCCCTCTACTTTATTGGTAGCAAAGGAAGCTAACAATATGGCGAATAAAGGGGTTTCAAGTGCTAACATCCCTGTAATAAGTCCAAATTCCAAAAACGAAAGGACGTGAATATCACAAATCAAGACAACAAGTCCAGATAATAAAATCGTAAAAATAATACTGATAGACAATCTGTAAACTAAATACCCGGTTTTCATTAACGGTGTTACGGCAAAGTAAATGAAAATATCTTCATCACGTTCTTCTAATAAAATAAAACCAACTAATGTCCCAAGCATGAGGGGGACCATAATGAGTGCAATGCTTAATATAAAGGGTTCGTGTATAAATAAGTTGTAATCAAACTTTTGTAGTGTGTATTCATTTAAAACAGGAAGTAAATAACGAATTAGTAAAGCAAATAATAAAGGAGCCAAAATAGCCATAATGAAAATCCCGTCACGGTATATAGTTTTTACATCAGTAAGGACTAAGGAAAAAACCTTTTTCAATTACGCCTCTCCTCCTATTTTTTTCACAACATGCTTTTGAAACGCTTGATGTGCCATAATATAAGATATACCGACCCAACTTCCCAAAGTTAAAAAAGAAAACAAGGTATTTGAAAAAGAAACGGGAGTAAATCCAGATGAGATCACAATTAATCCACTATAGCTTGGTAGCCACGCTAACCAAAAGGGAACTTCCTTATAGACAAAGAAAACAACGGGCAAAAATAATAGAATGACAAAAAGAGGTGAAGCAAACAAAAATTGGTTAACCGTTTGAACTCTTACTGCTAGAAACATACCTAAAAAGGTAAAAATAAACGATAAAAGAATGATTCCAAACAATAAGGGGATAACGTTTACCTTTATTCCATGAATAAAAAATATAATGAAAAAGCTTGACATTACGGATAAAACAGATAAGGAAACTGCCTTTCCCCATAAATAGTGCCTTACTTGAAACGGTGTAACAAATAGTGGTGCATGAACACCTTGATTTCGCTCAAGTAAAAAGATTCCTCCTATAAAAAAGAACCCTAAAAAAGACGGGTCACTAAACACGATTAAGATGGATGAAAGTTCAACCACATGTTCAGGCAGAAGTTTTATCAACATAATATAAATAATGGATACAAATAAATAAGCGAAATAAAAACCGTGACGAAACTGAAACAACAAATCATAAATAACGACCTTACTTAATTTGGTCATTGCAAACTCCTTCCTGTCACTTTTATAAAAATATCTTCCAAAGTTGCTTCTTGTGTATGCATCGTTAAAATGGGATTGCTTTTTATAATCTCAAGAAACGTTTCATTATAACCAATTTGTTCAATCGAAAACTCTTTTTCTTCCTCTACTCCGTTTTCTAAATACGTGACCTTAATCGCTTTTTTCCCAAACTTACGCTTAAGTTGACCTGGTGAGTCCACTAGTACAACTTTTCCATCAACTATAAAAGCTATTCGATCGCAAAGCTCTTCTGCAACATGCATATTATGTGTTGTTAAAATGACGGTTGTCCCTTTACTTTTTTTCTCCAAAATTAAATTCTTCATTTTCCTTGCATTTACTGGATCTAATCCAGAAGTCGGTTCATCTAAAAAAAGAATGTCAGGATTATTTAATAAAGCTCGACAAAAATTCAGGCGCATTTTCATTCCTTTTGAATAATGCTTAAACTTTACATTCATGGCATCTTCTAGATCAACCAGCTGTAAAAGCTCTTTTGATGATAATGTCGGAACACTATATAATTTCCGAAAAAGCTCTAAGTTTTCATACCCTGTCAATTTGTGATAAAAATTCGGAAATTCAAAGGCAACCCCAATTCGCTCATAAAATTGATGATTTGTTTTGTTTACTTCCTGATTGAAAACCTTAACCGAACCTTTATATTCTCGTAATATCCCAATTAACACTTTTTGAATCGTACTTTTTCCAGCACCAGATGGCCCTAAAAATCCAAATATCTCTCCTTTTTCAATTTTGAAATTAATATCACGTATAGCAGGCTTCTTTGATTTTGGATACTGAAATGTCAGATTTTCCACTTTAATCATTGCCTCACCCCTCAAACAATTTAGTGGCAATGGAATCCGCAAGCAGTTCAACCGTTCTTTCATACATATCTTCACCAATTTCTCGTTTGTGTATGGTGATAGTCATAAATGTTCGGATTAATGCTGTGATTACCTTTGGATCTTCGTTTATCATTACACCTTCTTGTTGCCATTTTTGAATCAATGGAAGGAGTTCTTTTTCATCTTTTTGAATATGCTCTTGAATTTTCTCTTTCGGTAGCTTTCTCATGATTAGTTCCAATTCATTCGTTAAGTAAATTCGTTTCATAAAAGAATTTTGTTCCACATATTGAATTGCTTTTAATAAAAATTGTTGAAACTTAGCTGCTGTCATTGGCTCTTGATTTAAGTCGTTGAAAAGCTTTTGTTTGAGGAGCTCCTCTTCTTTTTCTAAAACGTGAAAATATAATTCTTCTTTAGATGAGAAAAAGATGTAAAAAGAACCTTGAGCAATTCCAACTGCCTCTGTTAATTGGGCAATGCTTGTTTTCTTTAAACCGAATGTACTGAAAAATTCTTTCCCAACTTCTATTAGCTGTTGTTCAATTTCTTGTTTTTCATGATCTTGAAATCCTTTTGGCAAAGTTATTCACCTCATTTTTGAACTTATGAATAATTTTATTTTTTATTCATATAAAAATAGTATAGCACTTTTTCATTTTTTTACAATTAATAATTCCTCAAAACAGTAGAAGTAAATGATGGGAACCTCGGATAATGATTCAAATCGCGGATAAGTTACCTGTAAGTGTGGATAAAGCGGTCAAAAGCTCCTGATAAAGGGCTGGAAACAGCGGTTAACGATCCAGAACCGCGGATAAACCTCCCTAAACCACGGATAAACGGCCCTAAACCGCGGATAAACGGCCCTAAACCGCGGTTAAAGGGCCGGAAACCGCGGATAAACTGCCTCAAACCGCGGATAAACTGCCTCAAACTGCGGATATATGGCTCAAAAATGTGGTTAAGTCGCACAAACTGGGGACGTCCGGCTCCAAATCACGAGCAGCCCTAAATTCAAAGCCGAAAATAAAAAGCCAGTGAGAATAACAAATTTCTCTACTGACTTCATTTTAAGACTTATCGGACATATTCTTTTTTATTAATTTGTTGTATACCTTTTCTTTATAAAAAGCAGAAGCTGGTGCTTGGAATGCTTTACGCTTTTCAAATATGCGATCGAGTTTTAACTGTTTTTCAGTCAGCTCTTCTTTTAGCTTTTCTCGTTCTTCTGGATCGTGACAGGCGTAAATGAGATCTTCAATACGGAGCAGCTCTTTCTTAAGCTCCACTTCCTCATCAAGCATGTTTGCATTTTTTAGCATTCGATACCCCATACGAAGCTCTTCAGGAATGTGAGATAGGTCATCAAGCTTCAGCGGCTTTCCCATTCCCGGAAGCTTTTTAAACTCCCCTTCTTCATAAGCCTTTTTAATTCGCTCTTCCGCTAATAATGTAAAAAAGTCCATGGAAATGGCTCCTTTTATTTGGATTCATTTAGTTTTTTCTCTTTTGATTGGAGTTTCTTCCAACGTTTTTTCATGGAGTTTGTCATATATCCACCTTTGAAGGAACGTAATTCATAAGAGCTTAAAAATGCTTTAGGTTCAATTTCATTCACTAGTTCTAAAAATTCTTCCTCACGTGAACGCTTTGCTACAACTTCTAAACGGTATCGCTTTGAGCTCATTCCTTCTCCTTCAAATACAGTTACACCAAATCCAGCTTCTCTTAGTTTGTTCACTAAACCAGAATTTTTATCAAGCAAATTCACATTATAAGTGACATATCCTAACGCCATCTTTTTCTCAATGGCACCACCAATCAAAAGTCCAACACTAAAACCGATGACATAAGTCGCTATATTTAACCAATTCGATAAGTCTTGAAACACAATCCCTAAAGCAACAATATAAATGGCACCCTCAAGTAACCCAACTCCTGCAGCAGCCTTCGTTTGATTTTTAACAAGAAAAATGGTTCGAATCGTCAAAACCGGTACATATAAAATTTGCAGCAAAAAAATAAGGGCGGCCTGCAATAACATTCATCCCACTCCTCTTCACCATAACCATATCTCTATCTCCTAATAATTGAATGGTATCATAGGATATTTTTGAAAAGAACTACTTTCTCATATTTTCATTTATAAATTTTTTACCAACTTTTTGTCAGGGTATGTATGGGAAGGCATATATATGATAAAAGTTATCTCTTTACACTAGAAAACAAAAAAACACAAGGGAATGGGTCTTGTGTTTTTTTAAAATAAAACGGTACCTCCAAAAGGTACCAGTTTCATTAGCATTCTTCAGCTGTATTATAGTGTAATGGTGGAGGCACTAGCCATCCTTTTTCTTTATTCATTCTTAATACTTTTCCACCAAGAGCAGCTTTTTGCATATGAAATTGTCCAAACATGGCAGCAATATCTTCACGAGTGGATTGGCCGATTGCTTGACTACACGATACTAAACCAGCTGCAATATTTGTTGAAAGCATAGCTGCAATTTCAGGGTCTTGAAATCTTGCTCCAACCGGTATGTTTTCAATTGCAGCTTTAGGTCGTTCTGGTGGTGTTGGAGGAAGTCCTACACCATTTTCCTTTAAGGTATATTCTATTTGCTCGATCTCCTGCTGTCCTTGTTCAATGGCTTCTTCTAATATTTCATGTAAGTCATCGTCTCCTGCATGATTTAAATGGGTTTGATAACCTGCAACTAACCCTTTTGTTGTTGATAAGTATGACCAAGTGGCAAATACTTCACCATAATGCATAGGTTCATTTTGTGGATTTCCACTTAAAATTCCCATAACAACACTCCTTACCGTTGATTTAAAATTCATGTAGTTCTCCCCTTGCAGAAATTAACAAGTTCATTACATATAAAAGTATTTGTATTCGGACCCCAACTTATTCAAGTTTTCATTCATGAAACAATATTCTTGGATACGTTATAGTCGTTCCGCCAATTTTCTCTAAGTGGACTCGATAAGGTCCATGTCGAATTTGGGATTGTGGCCTTAGCCCACAATATCCTGAAAGTAAAAGAATAAAATAGCCCGAGGAGAAAAACACGTATTTTTTCTCCTCGGGCTTTATTTTAAGGACTTAACGAACAGCCTTCTTAATTTTAAATGTTTTTCAGACAAAGCTCTTCTGATAGCTTTTCCCAGTCGATATCGTGCAACCATTTCGTTAATTGTTCAATGTCCTTTGAGAAAATCCGGTCTTGTTTAATAGAAGGAATGAAGATTCTAACTTCTTCATATAGACCTTTTGTGAAACTGCTCATTTTCTCTAATCCGCGAAATTCTACTGCTTGGAGGGCACAAATGAGTTCAATCGCCAGCACCCTTCTTACATTTTGAATAATTTGGTGAGCATGACGTGATGCAATAGTTCCCATACTGACATGATCTTCTTGGTTTGCTGATGATGGAATGGAATCGACACTTGCCGGATGAGCAAGTGTTTTATTTTCTGAAACAAGGGATGCTGCTGCATATTGCATAATCATCGCACCTGATTGCAAGCCCGGCTCTGGACTTAAAAATGGCGGTAAGTCACTGAGCTGAGGATTGACTAATCGTTCAATGCGTCGTTCCGATATGTTTGCAAGCTCTGAAACGGCAATTTTCATAAAATCCATTGCAAGAGCAATCGGTTGTCCGTGAAAATTTCCACCTGAAATGACTTTATCTCCTCCATCAAAAATAAGAGGATTATCTGTTGCTGCATTGATTTCAATTTCAAGTTTTTCCTTCACATAATCAAGTGCCTGCCAGGTTGCCCCGTGAACCTGTGGGATGCATCGTAATGAATAAGCATCCTGAACACGTAACTCTCCTTGCTTTGTCACTAGCTCGCTATCCTTTAAATATTCACGAATTCTTTTGGCTACATCGATCTGTTGCTTATAGCCGCGCACACGATGTACGTCTTCATCAAAAGCATCGATAATTCCACGTAATCCTTCCATCGTCATTGATGCAATCGCTTCACTTTCATACGCTAACTGCTCTGCTTCAATATAATTAACAACTCCCATTGCTGTCATCGCTTGGGTTCCGTTTATGAGTGCGAGACCCTCTTTTGCTTTTAGGGTAACAGGAGTAATCCCTTCTTTTGCTAATGCTGTCATTGCATCCAGTCGTTTTCCTTTATAAAAAACTTCACCCTCTCCCATTAAAACAAGTGCTAAATGGGATAATGGAGCTAAGTCACCGCTTGCTCCTAGTGAACCTTGCTGCGGAATGACTGGATGGATATGAGCATTTAATAATTCGATTAATCGTTCAATAATCACTTTTCGAACACCTGAGTAACCTTTTAACAAAGCATTGGCACGAAGTAAAACCATCGCACGTGATACTTTTTCAGGAAATGGCTCACCTACCCCACAAGCATGGGAATGGATTAAATGGAGTTGCAGCTTTTCCACATCCTTCGAATCAATCAGAACATCACTAAATTTTCCAAAACCTGTAGTGATTCCGTAAATCACTTTTTGGTCTTTAACAATTTTCTCAACAGCTTCACGACTTTTCTCTACCGCTTCTAAGCTTTCTTTTGCCGCTTTTACATAAGCACCGTTATATAAAACGTCTTTTATTTCTTTTATCGTCAAATGATGACCTGTTAGTTCCACCATTTTCGTTCCCCCCTACATTCTTTAGTTAGTTATTCATAATTTTCAAGTTCCTTTTCTACTGCTCAGCAAGTTACTGAAAAAATACACAAAGGGGCTATACTAGCAAACAAACATTTGTTTACTAATATAGCCCCCTAAAGATACTCATCACTATAGGCTACTCACTTATATATGATTGATTCCAAGTCCTATTGTTTCATGCTCTAATCCACGAATGGGTGCACCAATTGTTCCATATAAGGCAACGGCTATCCATTCGCCTTCTTCCTCTTTATCATAAGGTCGGCCCTTAATAACAGCAAATCTTAGACCAACTGTTCGAAGCATGTCTCCAAGCTCTACTTGACCTCTAGTTACTCCATGTAAAGCTTCGATAATAGCATGATAAAGGGCATGCATTTGCCGGTACACATCTTCTTGTACAAGCCCTTGGCGCTTTGCTGCTGTTTCAATTGCAGCTACAATTTTTTGCATCTCCATTGATCCGACTTTTCCTTTACAGTAAAGCCATCCCTGTTGTTCAAATTGCTTAATTAAATCTTTTTCTTCATCCTCTTCTGCGATAGCTAGGAGCATCGCATTACGACCAATTCTTTTTTCTGAGCTTTTTAACATGCCGATTCCCTCTAACGATAGAATTTTCTAAAAAGACTAATAACTTAAGTTTATTGTATGTGTTTTTTTGACAACGTGTCAATGTAAAAAACGCTGATTTTACAAAGTTATCAAGCTATCGAATTAGTAAACTAAAGCATTCTCGGATAAAATCATATTAAAATAATTAACTTTTTAAAATTTTCTTGAAAATAATATTTATAAATTATTAAATGTATATAATTTTTATATCGCAAAAAAATCAACACCTTCAAATCTTGATATATATAACATTACCAAATTATCTCTTTGATTCTAAATTTTTAGAAAGTTATTTTTATAAAATTTGTTGTATATTTTTTATTTTGTTGATATTATAATTAACGTAAATAAATAGAGTAAACAATCTAAAGGGGGATCATATAAAATGAAAAAAGGCTTTTTCGCTGGATTGATGATGATATTCATTTTAGCTTTAGTTGGTTGTGGAACAGGTGAAGACAATGCATCTAATGACAACGCAGCCAATGAAAAGCCTGAAAAAGTAGTTGTAGCAACTGAAGCAGCTTTTGCACCTTTTGAATACATGGACAAAGGTGAAATTGTAGGTTTTGATATTGATTTCCTTGATGCAGTGATGAAAGAAGCAGGTTTAGAATATGAAGTAAAAAACCTTGGTTGGGATCCATTATTTGCTGCTGTACAAGGAAAAGAAGTAGATATGGCTGTTTCTGCGATTACCATTAATGAAAAGCGTAAACAAACCTATGACTTCTCTTTTCCTTACTTCCAATCTACACATATGATTTTAGTTCCTGAAGGAAGCGACATTCAAAATGCAAATGACTTAGAAGGGAAAGTCGTAGGTGTTCAAAACGGAACTACAGGACAAGCAGCTGTCGAGAAATTATTTGGTGAAGAAAACGAAAACATTAAAAAATTCGAAAATAGCGTTGTTGCGATTATGGAGCTTTTAAACGGCGGTGTTGATGCTGTTGTTACAGATAACACGGTTGTTAACGAATACTTAAAAAATAACCCAGACAAAAACCTTGTTGGTATTGAAGATCTAAACAACTTTGAATCTGAGTTTTACGGTTTAATGTTCCCGAAAGACAGTGAGTTAAAAGAAAAATTAGACCCTGCCATTAAAGAAGTCATTGAAAACGGAACATATGCTGAAATTTATAAAAAGTGGTTCGGTAAAGAGCCAAACGTAGATATTTTATTAGAACAACAATAAGGAACGAGAGAGGCTGTCCAAACCTTAAGCTTCTGACCAGATTACAATATGATTAAATATTGTGGGGTCAGACCCTTATGGGACAGCCTTTTTTTCTAGAAAGGTGATGAAGATGGATTTTCGGTGGGATATTTTACAAGAATATGCTCCTTTCTTTTTAAAGGGAGCTTTATTAACAATTGGACTTTCTTTAGCAGGAATTATCATTGGATCGATTTTAGGTTTAGCGATTGGTCTTGGAAAAATGTCTCCAAGTAAAATTTTGAAGCTTCCATTTGTTTGGTACATTAACTTTTTCCGTGGTACTCCTTTATTCGTACAAATTTTGCTCATTCACTTTGGTGTCATGCCACTAATCTTGGATACACCTCAACCAATTATTTCAGCTATTGTTGCTCTCTCATTAAACTCTGCCGCTTACATAGCTGAAATTTTCCGTGCTGGAATTCAATCCATTGATAGAGGCCAAATGGAAGCAGCCAGATCACTTGGTATGACAAAGGTTCAATCTATGATTTATATCATTTTGCCTCAGGCATTAAAACGGATGATACCGCCATTTGGTAATGAATTTATCGTATTAATTAAAGATTCATCACTTGTATCGATTATTGCGGCACCCGAATTAATGTACTGGGGACGGGCGGCTCAAGGTCAATATTTCCGTGTATGGGAGCCTTATATTACGGTAGCAATCCTTTATTTAGTCCTCACATTAACATTAGATAAGTTGCTACAATATATAGAAAAGAGGTATTCGAACCAATGATTCAAGTGAAAAATCTCGTCAAATCGTTTGGTGACCTAGAAGTATTAAAAGGAATTAATTGTGAAATCAAAGAAAAAGAAGTGGTGGTCGTCATTGGACCATCTGGTTCAGGAAAATCGACATTTTTACGCTGTTTAAATTTACTTGAGGATTTTCAAGATGGAGAAGTAATCATTGATGGCTACAAATTAAAAGACAAAGAAACCGATATTAATAAGGTTCGTGAAGAGGTCGGAATGGTATTCCAACGCTTTAACCTTTTTCCACATATGACAGTTCTTGATAATATTACACTTGCTCCTATTAAAGTTCGAAAATGGTCAAAGGAAAAAGCAACGGAAAAAGCACTAGAGCTTCTTAGAAAAGTAGGTTTAGAGGAAAAAGCACACGTCTACCCTGATTCATTATCAGGTGGACAAGCACAGCGTGTGGCAATTGCAAGAGCATTGGCAATGGAGCCGAAAGTTATGCTTTTTGACGAGCCGACATCAGCCCTTGACCCAGAAATGGTCGGAGAAGTTCTAGCCGTAATGAAACAGCTAGCAAAAGAAGGGATGACAATGGTAGTCGTCACCCATGAAATGGGATTTGCTCGTGAAGTAGGTGACCGAGTGATTTTCATGGACGGTGGGTACATTATCGAAGAAGCAGAGCCTTCACAGCTGTTTGATCACCCTCAACACGAGCGTACGAAATCCTTTTTATCGAAGGTTTTATAAAACTGATGAGCAAAAGTTTGTTCATCAGTTTTTTTTTAGTCCTTTTGAAAAATATCCTTTAAAATATCGGCTTTCTCCTTTTCTACCATTCCGTAACCTTCTTTTTCGTTCTGACTCAAAATGGTTGCAGTATTGTCATCATGAAACCAGATTTTGTATTCAAACAACCTTTCGGGCATGTTGGGATCAAATGTATAAAATAAAGTGATTTTAATATCTTCTTTTCTAGTCATTTTGGCTTCTTTATTGGGATTCCACTTTATTTCTTTAAACACTTCTCTTATTATGGATAAAGTTTTTTCTTCTGAAATGATCATTACTTCATTTTTTTCTACAACATCTATTCTTGTAAGCTGATCTAAGCTAAATTCGTTTGGTACTTCATCGGTGCAACCTATTAATATGAAAACAAATAAACAAATGAAAATCCTTTTGTTCAATGTATTTTCCTCACTAATTTTTCTATTATTTTACATACATCATACCATGCTTTTAATAAAATGACTAAGAGCAAGCAATGGAAAGATATATTCATAACTTGGATAATGGATATAAAAACTACCTGGTAGCCCTTGCCCTTTTGGGTAGCTGGATGTCCATGAGTTTTTATTTTCTGGCATAAGTAAAAATTCCACTGCTTTATTCATTTGAGGAGTAATGGAATCTTCAGCTGCTATAAGAGTATCTAGCGCCCAAGCTGTATGAACTCGGGTACTTTCAGATAACGGAATATACCTTTTTTCAATATCGCTATAACAAGACTCTCCCCAGCCTCCATCTTCATTTTGAATGGAATAAAGCCATTTAACTGCTTTTTGGATAGCAGGATGATTCTTTCTTACCTTTGCAGCTACTAAGCCTGTTACAGCACACCAAGTTCCATAAATATAACAAATTCCCCATCTTCCATACCATGAGCCGTCACGACGTTGGTTTTGTAGAAGCCATTTTACTCCTTTTTTCATCAATCTTTGTGTCTTTCTTGCCCCTGTGAAATTTCCGAAAAACTCTAATGTTCTTCCAGTTAAATCAGCTGTCGATGGATCTAATAATAGCTTTTCTGGATCTTTTAAAGGCAATAAGGTAAAAAGAAATTTGTCAATATTTCTCTCAAAGCTAGCCCATCCTCCATCATCATTTTGCATTGATATTAACCATTGGATGCCACGGTCCCAAAATGCACGATTATGGATAGCTTCTTTTTTTAATGACCGTAAAGCTGCCGTTGTATCATCCATATCTGGGTTAATCGTATTGATATTTGAAAATCCCCATCCACCTGGTATTTGATTTGGATTATGAATAGCCCAGTCACCATATAAAACATGTTGACGGGAAAGCAAAAATTGGTTTGCCTTTTTGATAACAGTTGACTCAGGTGACTCGCCTGCTTCCTGCATGGCATAACTAATTAATGCCGTATTCCAAACATTTGCTGTTGTATATTGAATGTGTGTTTTCCCATCAATCTTCGTTTGAAACGACTTTAAACCTTTAATAGCTCTAATAATAATCGGATGGTCCTTTGGATAACCGGAAGAAACGAGGGCAAATATCATAAAAAATGTGGCACTGAAGTAACTATAAAATGTGCCATCAGGCTCAATTCTTTGCAGCATATAATGCTCCCCATTTTGGTAAGCTAAACGTCTCAATTCGAATGGTGTGCCAACTAACCGTTTAATACTATAGAAAATCATTGATTGAAAAGATCTCCATTCTCTTGAGTGATCATTCCAGCTATCCTTTCGATTCAGTTTTAAATCGGATAAATCTGGTGTATGACTAGTTCGAATGAAAAACCTTCTATTCGCCATCATGAGTATAGGAATAAAATTCGCTCGAGCATATATGGCTAAATCATAAATATTGAGCGGAAAAGTAGGTGGGAGTAGAAGAACTTCAACAGGAATAGAAAATAACCTCGGCCATTCCAATTGCCCCGTAATGGTCAAAATGATTTTTGTAAAAAAATCAACCTGATGAAGTCCCCCATTTTTTAAAATAAATTGCCTTGCCATTTTAAGTCTTTGACTCCTTTTGGATATTTTCCTTGAATACAGTAATGCGTAATAAGCTAATACCGTTACCGATAAATTCCCCTCTTTTTCATCATAAAATAACTTCCACGTTCCATCCTCTTCTTGTTTATCTAAAATTCGATCGACTAAAACTGAAATTAGTTCTTCATCATCTATTTGTAAGGACCGTAATAAGATAATCATAGAACAATCGGTTATGACCCCTGTATCAAAAGCAAAATCCCAGGAACCGTCAGCTAGCTGTGTATTTTTCAAGTCAGAAATAATTTGTTTCATTTCTGCATAAACTTGATCTTTCAAAAGCTGCCACACCCCTCGCTGCTTTTTCCTATACATATTCAGGAAATAAAATCATCATTCGTAAAGGGGGAAGTGGACTTGCTCTTTCTTTTTTCAAAGGAATTAAGGGAGTTTAGGAATGAATTATTAAAAATAAAGGAAAGACAAAATAATGTAGTGACTTTAGAAAAATGGGAGCAAGACATTATTGAATCCATAAGAAGGCAGACTGAGAAACACAATTTGAATAATGTGACAAGAACAAAGGCATACCTTTCCTTTTACCTCCGTTATCCTGAAATTCACTGGTCGTTTCTTGCTCATATGGTTTCACGTAATGGAGGCTGGAACATGACAGATTTAAAAGGAGATTTATTACCAAACCTATTAACTAATCAGGACCGAAAAAATCTTTTTTCATTTATTGAAAGAGGAAATTGGCTAATCTTCCAAGATGCTTTTCCACAGCTATTACTTTATGAATATAGTTTAATTAAAGAGCAAAACTTATTTTATCTTTTACCATACCTTCACGTGTCCATTTTTATGGAAGCGGCATGGAATGATTTTTGGAAAAAGAAAAATCACAAACTGTTAGCCATCGCCACCATTATCAATGAACAAAACTACATTGAAAAAAGACTTATTCAAAATAAAATCTTTCAGAAAAATGTGTTAAACACTTTTGAATTTAAGTTATATGATTTTTTACCATTTAATCATATTCTGTTTCCGTATTCTAATGAAGGGGAACGGCCTAAACTTGTTGGAGCAACTGTCCATCATTTTGCCTCCTTACATGAACGAATTCTTTTTGGAAAACTATTATATTCCCTTCTTTTTTTGAAAAAAGGAATTCATGACAAGGTTTTAAGTTGGGCAAAGGAGCATCCCCATACCGGCTCTCGGTCTGATTATTGGAATGATCTATTTTCTCCTATTAAAATATCAGTCAATCAATCAAGGTACGAAATCAGAACGCGAGAATGTCAATTAAAAAAAGGCGCACTCCCATTATATAGCCCATACTTAGAAAAAGCTTGGAGTCATGTAATACAAGAAAAAGCTCTTATACATGATTGGTTTCAAGATTTATCAGTATTGAAATATTTAAAAGACAGCAGGATCCCAAGTGGAGATATTTATGATGATTATTGTTTAACCATTGAAGCCATTGAGTTAGCCGTTGCAGCTAAAAGTTTGATTTTAGGATAGAAGGTTGGGGGAGAATTTATATGGCGTTGGTAAAGATTAATGGGGCTGAAATCTTTAATTCAAAGTTCAGCCCTTATTACACAAACCATTCATCATTTGTTTTTTTTACGACTAGCAATGTCTAACCAGACAGCGAGTACTAGAATGCTTCCCTTCACAATGTACTGCCAAAAGGTTTCCATCCCCATTAGGGACATTCCATTATCAAGGGAAGTCATGACCATAGCTCCTATAATTGCACCAATGATTGTTCCTGAACCTCCCATTAAAGAGGTTCCACCAATGACACATGCAGCAATTGCATCGAGTTCGTACATTTGTCCAGCTGAAATCGTAGCAGAAGAAAGTCGAGCTGTTAATACGATAGCAGCAACTGCTGACAACAATCCACTAAATAAAAAGAGCATCATTGTACGACTTTTAATATTGATTCCTGATAATCGTGCTGCTTCTGAGTTTCCTCCAATGGCATAAATATGTCGACCAAAGGTTGTGTTATTCGCAATAAATGAAAAAATGACTGCTAAACCAATGACAAAAATGATTGGGAAAGGAATTCCTTTATAGCTGTTCATCGTTAAGACAAATAAAATAATAAGTGTACTAAGAAAGAGTACTTTCAAAACTTCCATTGAAAGTGGCATCACTTCAAATCCATATTCTATACGAGTTTTTCGTTTTCTAATCGTTAAAATAACCAAAGTCATGATTGAAAGAAGTGCTAATACAATTCCAAACATTTTTGTAAAATAAGCACTTCCAAGCGCAATAAAATTCGCATCAAATATAGGAATGGTTGTTGATTGGGTTATTCCCATTAAGATACCACGAAATGCCATCATTCCTCCCAACGTAACAATAAACGCAGGTATTGCTCGATAGGCAACGAGCCAGCCTTGGAGTAATCCAACTACTGCTCCAGCAACTAACGTCCCTACTATAACAACAATTGTTGGCATCCCCATCCAGTTACTTAATATAGCGGCAATACCTCCTGTAAGACCTACAATGGATCCAACTGACAAGTCAATATGTCCTGCTACAATCACAAGAACCATTCCAATCGCTAAAATGGATGTTACAGACATTTGCGTAAATAAATTCGATAGGTTACGAGCTGTTAAAAATGTGTCGTTTAAAATTCCAAACAATATCCAAATGACAACTAAGGCACCAATCATAGTATAAGCACGGACATCAATTTTCCCAATTATATCTTTCAAAGACATTTTATTTACATTAGTCTTTTGTTGAGCCGTTACTTTTAATTCCAATTTACTTCCCTCCCGTCGCTGCTTGCATAATATTTTCCTGTGTCGCTTCTTCCTTCGTCAGCTCTTTTACAAATTTTCCTTCATTCATAACTAAAATTCGGTCACTCATACCAAGTATTTCTGGAAGCTCTGATGAAATCATAATAATTCCGACACCTTGTTCAACTAGCTGGTTCATTAATTGATAAATCTCATATTTTGCCCCTACATCTATTCCACGTGTTGGTTCATCTAAAATTAATATTTTCGGTTTAGACATTAGCCACTTGGCAATAACGACCTTTTGTTGATTTCCTCCAGATAATGTTCCGACTTTCGTTTCAAGAGATGCCGTTTTTGTTTTTAATTTCTGAACAAATTGTTGACTTGATTTCATCTCTTCATTATGGTTCATAACTCCCCATTTGCTAAATTTCTTTAAACTAGCAAGCGTTGTGTTTGTTTTTACGTCCATACTTAATACAAGACCAAGACGTTTTCGATCTTCCGTCACTAATGCAATTCCTTCATTAATAGCATCTTGGACATTTCGGATATGAACCTTTTTGCCTTCTATCCAGATTTCCCCTTCCCTTTTTCCTTCGTATGCTCCAAAAAGACTTGTGACAAGCTCTGATCGCCCAGATCCCATTAATCCGGCGATTCCAAGGATTTCTCCTTTTCTAAGGGAAAAGGAAATACTATCGTTTACTTTCATTTGTGGCATATCTGGATGCCAGACAGAATAATTTCTTACTTCAAGAATGTTTTCTTTTGGGGTACGTTTAGCTTGTGGATATCGTTCTGTTAATTCTCTACCAACCATTAACGAGATAATTTGATCTTCACTTGTTTCACCTTTGGATAAAGTTGCAACGGATTGACCATCACGCAAAACGGTTATGGAGTCGGCTAAGCGGAAAACTTCAGGCATTTTGTGTGAAATGTAAATACAAGTTACTCCTTTTTCTCTTAATTCCTCTAAAATTCCCATTAATATTTCGACTTCACTCTCTGTTAGGGCAGCTGTTGGTTCATCTAAAATGAGAATCTTCGTATCCTTAGACAAAGCTTTTGCAATTTCTACTAGCTGCTGTTGTCCAATACCGAGTGAATATATTTTCGTTTGAGGAGACATTTTTAACCCTACTGCTTTTAACCATTTGGATGACTCATAAAACAATTGATCCCATTGGATGACACCATATTTTCTCGGTTCTGCGCCTAGAAAAATGTTCTCTCCAACTGTTAAGTCTTTAACGAGTGCCAGTTCTTGATGAATAATTGTAATCCCAGCTTTTTCTGCATCTTTAATATGGCGAAAATGAACTGGGCTTCCGTCAATTCGAATCTCACCTGAATATGTTCCAGTTGGATATAAACCACTTAATACTTTCATTAACGTTGACTTTCCAGCACCATTTTCACCACAGAGTGCATGAATCTCACCCTTCTTCACTTTAAACGTCACACGATCTAATGCTTTCACTCCAGGAAACTCTTTTGTAATTTGATCCATCTCTAACGCATACATCATCTTTCCTCCCAATCAAAGGGGGCTGGCCCTAGGTTGGGGCCAGGCCCCAAGTCAGTCATTTAATCACGTTATGGGGCCTGGCCCCAAATAATAGCTTTTTAATTCTGTTTTGGCCATTGGTCTTTCGGTACATTTTGGTAGACATCTTCTAATTTGTGGTACCCGTCTTTGATAACTGTGTCGAGAACGTTTTCTTTTGTGACAGCAATTGGGTCGAGAAGGACAGATGGAACATCAATTTTACCGTTCGATACGGTTTGATTTGTTTCGATATCTTCTCCCTTGGCAACTGCTACAGCCATTTCAGCTGCTTTTGTTGCAATAGCATGAATTGGTTTATAAACTGTCATTGTTTGCGATCCTTCCACAATTCGCTGTAGGGCAGCGAGCTCTGCATCTTGACCAGATACAGGAACTTTTCCTGCTAGACCTTGAGCTGTTAATGCTTGAATGACACCACCCGCTGTACCATCATTTGCTGCAACTACAGCTTGAATATTATTGTTATTAGCTGTTAAAGCATTTTCCATGTTTTTCAAAGCTTCTTCAGGCTTCCAGTCTTTTGAAAATTGATCATAAACAATCTTAATATCTCCTTTTTCTTCAAGTGGCTTTAATACATTCATTGCGCCTTCACGGAATAGATGAGCATTATTGTCTGTATCGGCACCACCGATGTATACATAGTTTCCTGTTGGTGCTTTTTCAACTATCGCTTTTGCTTGCATTTCCCCAACTCGAACATTATCAAATGAAACATAGTAATCTACATCTGCGTTTTTAATGAGACGGTCATACGAAATAACTTTAATTCCTTCTTTATGTGCTTTATCAACGATAGCTGCTGAAGCTTCCGCATTATGAGGTACCACAACTAAAACATCTACACCTTCAGAAATTAATTGCTCTGCTTGATTCAATTGAGCAGCATCATCTCCGTTAGCCGCTAGTGTTTTTACTTCAGCTCCTAATTCCTTTACTTTTTCTTCAAATAGGTCTTTATCGCGTCGCCAACGCTCCTCCTTTAATGTATCCATTGAAAAGCCAATCACAATTTTGTCATCCTCTTCTTTTACCGAACTACTTTCGTCTGCACTCCCTGATGAAACAACTCCACACCCTGTTAAAGCAGAAGCTAAAACAAGTGATGCAGCTGTGAGCGATAATGTTTTCCACCATTTCTTCATACTGAATCCCCCTTTATAATGTTTGCGCTTTCATTAATAAGCCTATCATGTGTATGTAAGCGATTACTCACCTGTTTCCTTCACTTATTCGATTTATAAAGGGACAATTTTCGTCTTTTATTTTATGAGAAGTTATCAAAGTAGGATTCTTTTAACATTTGTCAAAAAAGTGCTAAAAAAATCACTCCTTCCTTTACGAATAGAAGAAGTGATTGAATGTAATATTTAATTTTTCTGCAGCTGGTTTCGATACTCTTTTGGTGTCATATTGGTAACTTTTTTAAATACACGGCTAAAATAGTTAGGGTCGTTATATCCAACATGATAAGATATTTCTTTCACATGAAGATCGTTTTGTTTCATTAGCTCTTTTGCTTTTTCAATCCGTTTATGTGTTAAATAATCAGAGAACGTTTGACCGGTTTCTTTTTTAAACCATTTACTAAAGTAATGAGGATGGAAATTCATCAATTGAGCAACTTCCTCTAGTGTAATATCTTCGTGAAAATGATCAGATATAAATTTAAGTGCTATCTCAAGACCATTTGAATTCTCTGAATTTATGGGGTATGTAATTTCCTCTTTCTTTTCTGAATGCTGTATTATCTCTACTTCTGAAAAATGTTTTACCCGACCAAAATACGGTTGAGATTTCACAGCTAAAAGAGCTTCTTGATACGATTTCTTCCATTCTTTAATATCCTTTTGGCAATTACCAATTCCTATTTTCATTTTTTTATTTGTTCGTTTTTCGATTTCCTTCATCCATTTCATCGTAAGTGTAATCCATTGATTTCGTGTCATGTCTACATCGGATGGAAAAGCAAATATCGTCATTCGATTTTCGATTAATGGACTACATAAACACTCTACTTTATTTTTCATAAACCTTTTAGCAAGCTGATAAAGATATTGTCTCTCTCCCATCTTTATATTAGAAAACTCAATAACAAGTGTGACGCATGTTTGTTGTGGAATTTTTAATAGGGAAAGTAATTCATTCACATCTGTTTCGGATACCGCATCCATCATAATCATAAGAGCACATTCGGATTCACTAAGTGTAAAAAGATGCCCTAGTTTTTCTTTCATTTCCAGCTCTTTTTCACGGTTTTCTACTTCCTCTTCTATTTCTGACATACATTTTTTTAACACATCGGCAATCTTCTCTTTTTTGGCTGGCTTTAATATATAATCACACACACCAAGTTCAATGGCTTCTTTGGCATAGGAAAAATAATCATAAGCCGTTAATATAATGATTTTAGTCTTAGGATTTTGCTTTTTTATTTCTTCTATGGCCTCGATTCCTTGAATACCAGGCATTTTTAAATCCATAAAAATAATTTCTGGCTGATGCTTTTCCATCTGTTGGATTGCTAATCGACCATTTTCAGCATAAAAAATTTGGAATTGATTAGGTAAACATTTTTGAATCATTAATTCCAATCCTTCACGCTCTAGAGGTTCATCATCAGCAATGAGAAGCTTATACATGTATCGCATCCCCCTTTACTCTTGGTAGTGACAGCAAAATTGTGGTGCCGCGACCTAGTTCACTTTTAATATCCACGATATCATGTACTTGATAAAATAAACGTAATCTCCTAAATACATTTTCCATTCCTAATCCGGTCGAATGCCCTGTTGGTTTTTTAATAGAAAATGAAGGTGATTCTAGTATCGTTTTTAAAATCTTTTCGTCCATTCCAATACCATTATCAGAAATTTCCACCAACACTCTTTCTCCTTTTTCTTTAACGTTTAGCTCAATAACAGCTCCTGATTCCATGGATTCAATCCCGTGAACAAAAGCATTTTCAAGCAAAGGCTGTATAGTAAGAGCAGGGATAGGTTGGTCTAAACAATCGTTATCAATATCCATTTGAAATGAAATTCGATCACGAAATCGTGCTTTTTGGATTGCAAAATATTCTTTTGCATTTTCTATTTCTTCACGCAGCATGACAGGTTCGTTTAATTTTCGCAAATTATACCTTAATAAATTAGAAGTAGAAATGGTTAGTTCACTTGTTTTTTCAGCCCCTTCAATGTACGCTAGCTTTGAAATCACATTCAACGTGTTAAATAAAAAGTGAGGGTTTATTTGACTTTGAAGTGCTTTTAACTCTAATTCTCTCATTAATTTTTCTTTTTCTAGCATTTCCATATTTTTAGAGATTAATTTTTGTAAATTTTCAATCATTTGATTAAACGCTTTTCCTAGTACTCCAACTTCATCATTCGCATCATTTATTGGAGCATTTGTATTTAAATTTCCAGAAGAAACCTGCTTAGCTGTTTGAACAAGCTGCTGAATAGGAATGACGATACTTCTAGATAACCAAATAGCAAATACAATACTTAATGCTGTTGTAACAATAAACAAACTTCCGCCCCATTTGTTCATATTTTCATTAATGGCTAACATACTTTTATATACAGGTTGATATTCACTTAATTCTATGTCCACTAATTGCTGACTATCTTCCTGTATGAAAGAGGCTACTCTCTCTATTTCTTTAAATTGATCAGCTTGATCTGCAAATTTCTTTTCTTTTAAATTCGTTAATATAGCTTCCTCTAATTGGATAAAAGTAAGAATCATATTTTTATAGTTATCAATAACTAAAGGATTACTAGCTGAATTAATGCTTAGTTTACTTTGCAAACTTTGTAAATTGGTTTTATGTTTGATTAATAAGTTAAGGTTTTTTTCATCTTGATGTATAAGGTAGCTACTTAAATAGCGTAGATTTTCTTGAGTTTCATTGGAAATTTGTTTATATAAGTAGATACGCTGAATCATGAAGTCATAGCTTTTTTGAACTTTTTTTCCACTATCAAAAATAAAAAATGCTATCGTGTTGAGCAAAATCACAAGTAATGGAATAAATATAAACAATTTTGTCCGTATATTCACGGCGTTACCTCCATTTGTACGTTTGATGCATCAATCTTTTTACTTGAAGTAAAATAAACGTTTGGAATAGGTTGTCCTTTAAGATGCTTAACCATTAATTGAACAGCAACATATCCCATTTCATATGGCCTTTGAATGATTGTTGCCGAAATTTCTCCTTTTTTTATAGCCGTTATTGTTTCTTCTACGTCATCAAACCCAAAAATTTGAACATCTGATCTTTGTAAATTTTTCACAGCCACTGTCATCCCAATTGCATCTAATGCACTTGTCCCAACCATTATGGAGATATCGGGAAATTTCCTTAACATAATCTCCGCTTGGATGGACGCCTGTATTCTTGAAATATTGGATACTTCAACGTTCACTACCTCAAACCTTGGATCTTGTTGAATCACTGACAAAAAACCATCTAGTCTCTCCTGTTGATTGTCAGATGATTCACTTCCAATAATAACTCCAATTTTATGCTCCCCTGATGTCATGTCTACGACGGTTTTCCCAAGTAATTGTCCAGCTGCAAAATTATCTGTCCCCACATAGGACAGACGTTTACTCCCCTTAGCATCTGTATCAATTGTGATAATTGGAATATTTTTTGACATCGCCTTATTAATAATGGGAGTAAATGTTTCTTCATCTAAGCTTTGAACAATGATTCCATCTACTTTAGAAGCAATAGCTTTTTCTAATAGTTTCATTTGTTCTTCAACACTAGTTCTTAATGGTGCAACATACTCTACCTCTACTTGAAACTCTTTTGCAGCATCCTTAGCACCTTTTTCAATTTTTCGCCAATATGGATTGTCAAATTCTTGAGCAATAAGTATAAAATGTAAAGGTTCTTCGTTTAAAGAAACTCTTTTGTCTAAAGCTTCCACTGCTCCTTCCATTTGCCTTGTTGTCCAGATAAACTGTATAAAAACATATAAGAACAAAATGAATAAACAAATTAAAGTTAGCGTCCATCTTTTGTTTGACATGAATTTCACCTTTTTAAATATTATGTAACCGTTTGCAATTATATAAATATTCTGTCTTTATATCTATTAATAATATAATATATTTCGTACGATTTCCTTTTTATTTTTCAAAACAGTTTATAAAAAGATTGTTTTCTTTTTTTTACGGGGTACTTTATCAATTTTACGGGCTATTCTATCAACTATATGGGCTACATTCTAAAATTTACGTGCTATTCCCTAGATTTTAAGGTTTACTTTGTTTTTTCATCGTCATATTGAAACAAAACCGACCCATTACGAGTCGGTTGGCTTATATTCTGATAACAGATTTGGCAAATAGTCGTATGTGATTAAATCGTTCGGATAGTCAAAATCGAATTCCTCTTCTTCCGTGAGCTCTTGTATTACTTCATTCAGTGCTTGCATGTAAAAAGCATATACAAATTCATAGCTAAAAGGCTCTTTCGGAACATCATTTTCTGCACAGACAGATGGATGACAGTAGTTTAAATAAGTACGACAAGGAATTGGGCGTACTTCATACACTAAGCAAGTATTGGTTTTTGTATCAAGAAATGGACATGGAAGCTGCTTTCGAATGTAAGTTTCCTTAAAAAATCGATCATCCTGAAAATTAAGAGAGCAAGCTTCTGAAATTTTATCTGAGTAGCTTTCAAAATATTGGTTTATGTGATTCCATATTTGTTGCTGTTTTTGTTTCGGTAAGCTATGAATATATTCAACCATAAGCTTTGCTTCAGCTTTAGTGACAATGATCGGAAAATAACAGCAATAGGCACAGCCTTTATAGCAACTTGGCTTAATATTGACATATTCTTCGATTTTATTAATTTCCTCATCAACTACTTTTAACAGTTCTTTTAATGTCGTTACCATAAAATTTTGAAATGTTACAGGTTCATCTATATCAAACAGCTCATCTACTTTTTCCAAAAACGATTCGCCATTAGGAATAAATTTTTCATTAATCTTTTCACAAATCTTAAGCATCTCTTCATATGTCAAGTATAGACTCATGTATAACACTCCCTCACATACCCCATCTTCCCCTATACTAGTAGACAAAATACAAAAAGTCTACTAATTTTCGACAAAACCTTTCGTTATCATTCGGTTAATGTTAAAATAGTATTTAAACAGCGAGACTAAGCTTCTTTGAAGAATCATTCCCAAAATTTTAAGGAAGGATGGGGTTCATGTACTTTGGAAGTAAAGGCTGGTACGTAAAGGAACTTAAGAAGCTGGGAATTCGCTATTATGAAGGCAAGAAACTCGAAACCTACAAAACTTATGAACTAGCACAACTTTTGGAAAAATACTACCGTTAATATTCAGAATTTTCTGCAATATTGTTATATTGATAGGTGCTAACTTAATTGTTAGCGCCTTTTTGTTTCTTAAAAAATCTAAAGAAAGGTAAAATAAATAAATGAAAGGAGCAAAAAAATGAAACACTACCATATCATCGTTCATGGACGCGTTCAAGGAGTTGGATTTCGTTACTTTACGCAAATATTAGCATCGGAACACCAAATTTCAGGATGGGTACGAAACAAAGAAGACGGAACGGTTGAAATCGTTGCAGAGGGAGAAGAGGAAAATTTAAAAAGCTTTGTTGAAGAAATGAAAAAAGGCAGTCCTTTTTCTAGAGTTGAACATATTCAATTAACAGAGAAGGAACAAATGGAAGGTTTTCAATCGTTTAATATTCGCTATTAATTACATAAAAAAATGGACAGCTCTATCACAAAGAGCTGTCATAAACTATTATTATTGAATATAGAAAAATTCCGGATGTTCATGGCTTAAAAAGTCATGATGGGAAATGGTCCATGCATAGGCACCTGCCATTTTAAATAAAATGATATCTCCTACCCGAACTTGTTCACAAAATATATTTCTTACAAGCACATCATTTGGTGTACAAAGCTCTCCCGCTATCGTCACAGACTTTCTCATTAAAAAGGGCCGTTTTAACGAATAAGACCAATCATCAATAGAAATGACTTGAAAAGGATGACTCATCTTCCAAGCAGCTGGTAAGCGTAAATGATGGGAACCACCTCGAATAAGGACAAAATGCTCCCCATGATTTTCTTTTATATCTATAACTTCACTAGCATAGTATCCACATTTTGCAACCATATATCTACCTAATTCAAATATAACCTTCCATGTTTCTTTCGCCTCATGATGTAAAACTTCTTTTAAACGGAAAGTGAATAATTCCCAATCAAAAGGTTTATCATCCTTTTCATAATGAATCCCTACTCCGCCACCAACATTAATATAGGAAACATGTAAATTACTTTCTCTTTCCCATTGCGCTACTTTCTTTAAACAATGGGAAACAAAAGTACAATGTGCCTCAGCATCTAAATTGTTGGAAACTGAGTGAAAATGAAAGCCAACAAGCTCTACAAGTGGATGTTGCTGAGCGATTTGAATGAGTTGACCAACTTCACGTTCATCAATTCCAAATTGCGTTGGCTTTCCTGCCATTATTAATCGAGCTCCTGAAATTGTTGCTTGTAAATTTATACGAAGAGCGATTCTCGCTTCTTTTTGAAATTGTTCAGTTAAAAACAAAATCCGTTCAAGCTCCCATGCACTTTCTACATGAATGATATCCACTTCGTTCAAAATTGCTTCTTTTAACGTTTCATCGGTTTTAACTGGACCACTCAACACTTTTGGTTTTGGAATCGACAAATGATTAAGCTTTTTCATTTCTCCCAATGAAGCAATTTCAAATCCATCAATATAAGGAGCTATAGTTTTTAAAATATTTTGATCTGGATTTGCTTTCATCGCATAAAATAGCTCACATTGAGGAGGAAGCGAACCCTTTAAATTTTTAACATGATTTGTTAATTCGATTAAATCATACACATATGCACAAAATGGTTTATGATAATTTTTCCATTTGACGATCGAATCCACGATCGAAATTCTTTCCTTTGTTTTCATCGTGATCTCCTTTCGATAACTCTTGCAAACATCTATAATTCCATAAAATAATCAAAGCAGAAAGTGTAACACATAACATTCCCATTAACACACCAGACCAATAAACATTCCATTCGGCTATAAAACTAAATAAAAGAACACCTAGTGATATAAAGCCTCGATCCATCAAAAAGATACTTAATACCCGACCTCTTATCTCATTTGGAACATAGTGCTGTAATAAAATACGGCTTGATGTTCGATAAAATTGGCTAAAAAATCCAATTAAAAATAATAAACCCCAAACAATCCATATAAATGAATAACTAATAATATAACCTATTAATAAAGTTCCAAATAAAAGACAAGTTCCAATCATTTTTGTTACTGTTACTTGAATCTTTCCTGTTGACATCAAAATGGTAGCCATTAATGCACCAATAGATGATAATGAAAGCATGAATCCAAATTGCTCTGGACCTAAATTTATTAATTTATTTACAAAAATCGGAAGCATCGATGAATATGGAAAACCAAATAACATCGGAACAACAGATAATAATAGTAAAGCTTTTAGTGGTCGATCTTTTTTGATAAACAAAACAACCTCAATCATCGATCCTTTGTTCTTTTTCTTAACTGTTCGAGCCGGCTTATCTTCAGGTAAATAGAGTAAAGTCATGAATGAAATGATTAATAAAATAATATAAGTAGTAAATAATACATTTTCATGGAATATAGTAAGCAGCCACCCACTAAGAGCTGGTCCAAGTAATCTTGAAATATGGATAATAGATGTATGTAACGAGATGGCTCCTGCTAATTGATTTTTCTTAACAAGATTAGCAATAAGAGCATTTCGCACTGGAGTTTCTATAGCTAAAAATACACTTCTTATGAAAATAATGACCGCAATCCATCCAAATGAAAGTTCAGCATTCCATACAAAAAGCAATATAAACGTCATAAAAGCTAAAAATAGTTGAGTACATTTCAATATCTTCTTCTTGGAAAATCGATCAGCTAATATACCACCTGGAATACTAAACAAAAAAATGGGAATTAATCGACATGCATTTAAAATACCTAAGGCGAATGGAGATTTTGTTGCTTCTAAAACAATCCAATTTAAAACAGTAAAGTCCATCCATTCACCAATTCGGCTAAAAAAGCTTGATGTCAAAAAAGATATATATTGTTTTGGATAATGTTGACAAGACCCTTTCATGTGCATCTTCCTTTAATGATGTATATAGACTAATGTAATGGGTTCGGTACTTTTACATAAACATATCCACTTAATCCTTCATTTAACCTCATTTTCGTTAAAGATTTATGATCAACAGTTTTGGCAAAAAGATAGTTTCGGTCGTGTTCTTTTATTTTTTCATAACAATTAAGGGAATGAATGAGATCTTCGCATTGTTGTTTGACAATCTTCCAGCAGCTTTTTTCTCCTATATTGACATAAGAGCTAATAATTCGAATGACTTCACCGATATGGCTTTGAAATACAGTATAATGAACTTTATTAAACATTTGGATAAATTCATTAGTTACAGTTATAGAGTTTGGATATACATTTAGGTCTAATCCTTGACTATCTACCCTAGGCTTATAAATACGTGCTCCTCCCCAATCACGAAATAGTATCTTTTTTGGCTTACCACTTTCAAAGACGACAATTGAATTTTGCAAATGTCCTTCCAATCCAATACCATACTTAACCATCAGTGTTAAATATCCAGGAATCGTTATACGACAGTAATCTTTAATAAACCTAGAAACTCCATCAACTTTATTGATCCCTTCTGACTGACAGTATTGATCAAATAGATCTTCTAATAGAAGTTTATCGGATGTATAAGAAGGACTGTTAAAAGAAGAAGCGACAATTGGTATCTCATTTTGTTCAATATATTGATTAATACCTTCTCGAATCATAGCTGTTAAGTTACGACTTTTGATTGGGTCTTCAGAGCGAAATGCAATACCATATGTTTCATGTATTGGAATAAAAAAGAGTTGGAGATCTTTTTCTCTTTCCATTACTTTTTGGATGAGCTTTGAAACATTTGGACCATTCATCGCTGTTTGAATGGATACAGAACGTTTTGTTGAGGTCATTTGACTATGAACCGCAAGCTTTAAAAAAAGATCATGATTCTTTGGAATTACTGTTCGAAAAGAAGTTGTTGCATTTGCTTTGAGTGACACTTGTGGTAGTGGAATAATAATACCCTCATCTATCTCTTTTTTATATAAATCAAATAATATATGGTCATATTGCCAAGGATGAATTGGAATTATCATATAGTTTTCTTTACAAAGCTGATTGAATTCGTTTCGTAAAATAGGAAGCCGCTCAAATAAAAACTCATTCGGATCCTTTCCATCAATGTTGTTAAAGTATAAAAATTCTTTTTTAACAGCTACAAAACGAATCGAAACTTCTCCTTTTAATTCAGGTGAATATTGAATAACATCTTCCACCTTCATGCCCATTTTCGTCTTCGTTCCTGGATGTAAGTGATGTCCTTCAATACAAAGCTGTTCGAAGAATAAACTTTTCAAAATAGGTGTTTTCATGTAATCAGCTTCGGATAACGTTCCCTTTTTTCGTTCAAAAAAGGTGTAGGATAAAGCTAAATTAACACTTCCATTCATCAGCTCATTTAATACATTTTCCCAGTTTTCCCGTTCTTGATGTATGGATGGCAAATATGTAAACAAGCAATCAAAAAATTGAACACAATCCGTTATAACCTCTTCGTTTTGATCAATGAACAACATATCTTCACTTAATTGATATCGGTAAAAAGCATGTTTTGACTTAAAAGGAATAAATATAAACACATCTTCTTTTAGATGGATGAATAAATACGTCTTTCCTTCTTGAATCTGAATTTTTTCTAATAATCGTCCTACTTTTTCCCAATCATTTGTAAAATCTGAATCATTGACAATAAATACATTTCCGATACGTTTAATTTCATAACTCTTACTTCTAAAATGAAGGACATCCTCACGGATAAAAGATTCAACGAGTCGATTTAAAATCACTTTTTTAGCTTTTGGAAGGTTGTTTATAAAAGATTTTAATAAATGTTCATCTATCCTTTTTAGATATTCCTTGGCTTGTAGCTCGTAATCGATATACTGATCAACGCAAAAATGGTTTAATGTTTGCAGACTCATCGAACAGCCTCCTTCCTTTCAACAAGCGGATTATCCACTTCTACATATTCGTTATCAATCGAATGTCGAAGCCTCATTTTAACTAAACTTTTTAAGTAAATGGTCGGATTTAACAATGAATGTTTATCTTTCTCATTTACATCCTTAAAGGAATCAAATACGTGATCTAATTGATTTCGTACAACTTTCCATAGCTCCTTTTCGTCCATGTTCATATGACGAGCAATACAAATAATCAACTCACCTAAGTGATTTTGAATGAGAGCATGAGAAAGGGTTTGATGTAACTCTTTATCCTTCCGGGCTTGAATGTGCGTATCTTTCTCAAAACTAAACAATAGCCCTTGTTTATTAAGTCGATTCATATTAACTTTAATTCCACCGTAATCCCGAACAATGAGTCGAATTGGGGTACCATCTTTAAAAATCGGAATACTATTTTGCAAATGAGCCTCAAAACTAACCCCATATTTTGACATCAAAGGAATGAGTGTTTCAAAGCAAAGCTTTGCGTATGAAGCCAAAAACCCTTTTATAGAGTCAACATAACTTTCAATGTTATTGCTCTTTTTATATTGATCAATAAGTTCTAATAAAATTGGCTTTTTGGAAAATGGAGACTCACATATTAACGAAACAGCTGGAATCGCGATTTCATTTTTTTCAAAATTGATTAGCTCCTCTGGATTTTGCCGAATAATTGCTGCTAAATTCTTTCCTAATTCAAATGCTTGGTCTTTACTAACTGCATTCTTTTTTTGAAAATAAGCGCCTCCATATTCCTTTAGTAAGTGTAGTTTTTGAGAAATGGAAGTCTCTTTTTCTAAAATGGTTGTAAAAAGGGCTGATAGCTTTGGACCATGTATCGTTGAAGGAGGAGATACAGTTCTTACAGCACTTGTTGCCTGAACATTAATAGCTGTTTTGATATGAAATAACGCTTTTCTTCCAACCTCTTTTGGTAAAAGAGTTCTTAACGAAGCTAACGCATACGTGTCTACTTGTTTAGATAGAATGACTATTTCTTTATTTCGCAACTCTTCTTTATACATCGTTGGAATCGTATGTTTAAGCTGCCATGGATGAACGGGAATTATATCGTAATCTCTCCAATCTAGCCCTTTCTCTATTAGCTCTTTTTGAATCGATGCTTTTAGATTCGGAAACTGTTGATACAATAATTCACAAAATAGTTGCTCTTCCAATGATGTTACTTTGATTAGATCATGCTTTATTGCGACAAATGATAAAGGTGGCTCTCCACCACATTCCGGTGAATATCTAACAACTTCTTCACTAGAAAAACCGAGTTTTGTTTTTGTACATGGGTGAAGAGTGTGTCCATGAACAATGAGCTGTTCAAAAAAAGCCAGTGGACTAAAGTGTTCGGTTTTTGTTTGCTTAAGACACCAATCGATACTATTGGAATGTAAATCCAGTTCTTTCATTCGTGCGTCAAACTTCTTCATCGCTATTGCATAGTTATGTATGCTGTTATCAATTTCCTTATAAAAACGATCAAAGCTTGAAAAGGGAAACATTCCTTCTTTTTTCAGAAGGTTTAACAATTCTCTTGGATCTGAAATCTCTTGTTTTAATCCGTCTTTTATCCAAAAAACAGAATCAAGATCAAATCGATTCATTCTATATTTCCTTTTTAAGTGAATCGTTAAATATGCTCCAGATGGAAAGGAATAAGTTAATTCATGTGGGGTTTCCTCTTGAAACGGTATCGTTTTTTCACGATACAAACACTCCACTAACCGATTCATAATTCCCTTTTGGCTTTCAACCACTAAATTTGCACTCTCCAAATGAGTCCCTCCTTTTAGTTTTTGAAAATGATTATCAATATCGTAATTAATATTATTAGAAATGATAATCATTATCAATGTATTTTTTAAAATTTAGAACCATTGTTATATTTATCCAAATTATTGTAATAAGTCTTTTCTCCTAATTTATCTTTAGTACAATAAAAGTGTAAGTAAAGGAGTGAAGGCCAATGAGGATTATTGAAGTCGTTCCACATCATGAAAAATGGCAAGAAATGTTTGTAGAAGAAAGTAAAAAATTGAGAGACATTTTTAGAAATGAAATCATCAATATCTATCATATTGGGAGCACAGCTATTAAATATATATATGCAAAACCGATTATCGATATTTTAGTAGAAGTAAGAGTCATCGAAGAAATTGATGACTACAATGAAAAAATGAAACAGCTTGGTTATGAGGTAAAAGGTGAAAATGGGATACCGAATAGAAGATTTTTCTGTAAGGGTGGAGATCAGCGATCACATCATGTTCATATCTTTCAACAAGGAAACCCTGAAATCACTCGTCACCTCGCTTTTCGTGATTATTTGAACCACCATCCTGAAGAAGCGCAAAAATATAGTAATTTAAAAAGAGCCCTCGCATCGAAGTATAAATATGATATTGAGAGCTACATAAAAGGAAAGGACTCTTTTATTAAAGAAATTGATGGAAAAGCGAAAAAATGGGTGGAACGTATAGATTAATAGTAGAATTCTACTGACTTTTTCTATATTACATTAACGGCTTATTGCATCAATTATATATTTATTTATCACTTTTGCACGTTTCTCAATCATTTAAGGGGATTTGTTTATCACATTTTTAGATTGTTTCATTTACTTAGGAAGAAGGACCTTTATCTTTAAGGATTTCTAAATCACATTTTGATGTTTTTCAATCACTTATGAAGATTTGTTCACCTTTCATAGAATTCTCCATCACTTTTATATCGATTCTTTCAATTTTGAATATTTGCCCATCACTTTTACATATTTTTCAATCACTTATATGGATTTATACATCACTTTGGGTATTAGTAACAAAAAATGAAAGTGTTTGTGGGCAAAATGAAAGAAGACCAAACTTAATTGGTCTTCTCTATTGATTATTAATAAAATTATCAATCTTTTCTTTTGTCGGAATCGATGAAATCGCACCTTTTCCGGTTGTTGTGATCGCACCACTTGCATTGGCAAAAGAGAGGATTTCTTGGTGGTGGTCATCTAATACATCTACCAAGTTGTCATAGTTTACTTCTTTTTCAAGTAGTTTGTATAAAAAGCCTCCGATAAAGGCATCTCCGGCACCTGTTGTGTCTTGTACTTCTACTTTGTAGCCAGTAGATTCATATTTTTTATTTTTCGTATAAAGGTCTGCTCCTTTTGCACCTTTTGTGTAAATAACTGCCTTTACATCACCTGTAAATAAGCTTTCAATCGCTTTTTTTTCATTCGAAATTCCCGTAATAAACTCTAACTCTTCATCAGAAATTTTAATGATGTGTGCCTTTGGAATAAACTCTAAAATCGTTTGACGGCATTCCTCAGCACTATTCCAAAGCGGGAGACGAACGTTCGGGTCAAAGCTAATGATTCCACCATTTTCTTTCACAAGGCGAACCGCTTTTTCATGCGCTTTTTTCATTGGGCTTTCCACTAAATCGACTGAACAGAAGTGCAAAATATCTCCTTTTTCAAACCAGTTTTCTTCAATTTCATCTTCTGAAAGTAAAAGGTCTGCCGATGGATTACGATAGAAAGAAAAGTCACGCTCTCCATCTTCGCGGAGAGAAACGAACGCTAAACCCGTATTCGCTTCCTTTGTTCTTTTAATCTTGTCTGTTTTGACACCAACTTGCTGAAGTTGTTCGATTAAAAAGTCACCAAACGCATCCATTCCAAGCTTCGTAATCATGGATGACTCTGCTCCATATTTCGCAACTGCTGCCGCAACGTTCGCTGGAGCCCCACCTGGTGCTCGTTCAAATGATTGTACATCCTTTAAGGCAATCCCTTTTTGCAATGGAATAAAATCAATGAGCACTTCACCGATTGAAAATAAGCGTCCCACTTTCTACACCTCTTTCTTCATTCATCGGGGATAATTCATATAATGTTGATTTTAGTTCGGCTTCACCATTTTTCGCAAAGAAGCGAATTTCTGTGCTTTCGGGCCTTGGGAAAATTCGACTTGTAAAAACCTCTTCACCGTCATTCAAAAAAATTTCAACAGAAGAAGTATCCACAAACAAGTGAAGCGCTAACGTATCCCCTATAGCATGACATGTTCGTTTCGTTCCGTATTCTTTTGCTGGCACTTCTCCAGATTGACTACGGTCTAACACAACCTTTTGCTCTTCTTTGTGATAAGAAATGACCGTTTTTTCATTGTCTTTTGCTCTAAACTCAATACCAACTTCATCAGCAGTTATGTTCGTAAATTCACAAACAAGTTCATAGGTTGTTCCATTAAAACCATCATACATTTTTTTCTCGTCTTTGAGAACATCTTCTATTTGTACGGAACTTTTGCGTAAAGATTGAAGTTCAACTACAGGACGCTGAATCAGCTTATCATTTTGTACAATTAATTCTCTCGGTAATGTTAAGCAGTGAGCCCAACCATCTTTGTCAGTTGGATACTCAATTTCCGGAAGGCCCATCCAACCAACTAATAGACGACGCCCTTTATGGTCTACAGTTGTTTGTGGTGCATAAAAATCAAATCCACGGTCTAATTCCACAAATTCACTATGTTCGAACTTCAAAGTCTTCAAATCTAGCTTTTTTCCTAAAATATAACCTGACTGATAAATATTGTGGAATTGATTGCCTTTTGGTTCTAACCCTTGTGGGGAGAAAACCAAAATACCTTTTCCATCCAACTCAAAATAATCCGGACACTCCCACATAAATCCAAATTCCGTTAAATCTGTTTGAATCTCTCCTTCAAAAGTCCAATTGATTAAATCAGGAGATGAATAAAGGACGACACAACCTGTTTCATTTTCTCGTTGAGCACCAATGACCGCATAAAATGTATTATTTTCCTTCCATACTTTTGGATCACGATAATGCTCAGTGTAACCAGCCGGAACATCCTTAATAACAGGCTCCTTTAATTTTTCAATTTCTCCATTTTGATCCATCATGGCAATACATTGATATGGATGACGAATCCAATTTTCATCCCTTGTATTTCCTGTATATATTAAATATAGCTTTTCTTTATGATCGATAGCACTTCCTGAATAAGCACCGTGAGAGTCAAAATAATCGTTCGGGCGAATACCTACCCCAACATTCTTCCAATTGACAAGATCCTTGGATTTCGTATGATACCAATATTTGATTCCATGAACAGGACCTAGTGGGAACCATTGATAAAACAAATGATACTCTCCATTAAAATAAGAAAAACCATTCGGGTCATTTAATAGTCCGGTTTCTGGCTGAACATGAAACGTCTGCCGCCAAATACTTTTCTCCACTTTTTCTTTTAAAGCTTCTAACTCTTCACTTGTCGCATCTTCCATTCGTCTGTACCGTTGTTCTCTCGTCCATTCCATCAACTGATCAAACTCCTTTAATAGTATGGGGCCTGGCCCCAAGCTAGGGCCTGGCCCCAATCAAATTATGCTGCTTTTTGTTGTGTTTGTTCTTTTTTGGCTGCTCGTTTTGCTAGGATGATTGTTGTTACGAATGCGACAACAAATGAGATGGCCATACCGATGACGTATGGAACAATGGAATCAGGGCGAATTGAGATGATACCTGGTAATCCTGCTGCTCCTAGTGCAACAGCCTTTACTTTAAAGATGGTAATGAATGCGGCTGATACGGCTGCACCTGTAATTGCACCAATGAATGGGTAACGAAGCTTTAAGTTGACACCAAACATGGCTGGTTCTGTAATTCCTAATAATGCGGAAATACCAGCTGCAGATGCAATACCTTTAATTTTCTTGTCATTAATAAGGAGAAGAACCGCTAATGTTGCTGCACCTTGAGCTACGTTTGACATTGCCGCTACAGGGAAAATAAACGAACCACCTGTTTTTGCAAAGTCTGCTAACAATTGTGTTTCAACCGCAATAAAGCTGTGATGCATTCCTGTAATAACGATCGGTGCATAAATTAACCCGAATAACGCACCACCAATGATTCCCGTTGTATCATATAACCAAACTAGTCCGTCTGATAATAAATTACCTGCAGAACGAGTAATTGGACCTACTGCTGTAAACGTTAAAATACCTGTAATAAAAATCGTTAATAATGGTGTTAATAAATTATCAAGAGCAGATGGTACATACTTACGTAAAAACTGTTCGGTTTTCGCTAAAATAAAAGATGCCGCTAATACCGGTAAAACGGTTCCTTGATAACCGACTTTTTCTATTTCAAATCCGAAAATGCTCCAAACTGGAATTTCGCCGTTCGCTAAAGCTCCACCATAGCCCCAGCCGTTTAAGAGATCTGGGTGAACCATTAGCATTCCTAAAGTAGCCCCTAAGTAAGGGTTACCACCAAAGCGCTGTGTAGCGGAGAATCCAATTAAAATTGGTAAGAATACAAATGCGGCGTTTGCAAATGTGTTAATAAGTGCTGCTAAGTCCGCCATTTCTGGATACGCTTCAATGAGGGACTTTCCTTCAATAAATAAATCTTTTGCTGTTAAAACGTTGTTAATTCCCATTAGAAGACCGCCAGCAACAATCGCTGGGATAATCGGTACAAAAATATCAGATAGTAGCTTTACAAAACGTTGAATTGGATTTAAATTTTTCGCTCCAGCATCTTTAACATCTTTTGTTGACATTTGTTCTAAACCAGTCAATTTCGTTAATTCCTGATAAACTTTGTTAACAGTACCTGATCCTAAAATAATTTGGTACTGACCACCTGTTGAAAACGTTCCTTTCACAACGTCCATTTGATCAAGTGCTTCTTGATTAATTTTACTTTCATCATTTAAAACTAAACGTAAGCGAGTTGCACAATGTGCGGCAGCAGAAATATTTTCTTTTCCGCCAAGAGCCTCTAAGATCTCTTTTGCAATTTGATCGTATTTCATGGCTTCCTCCCTCATTCATATCTTTATAAGTATCATCGGAACCGGTTCCAAAAAATTGACTTAGGAACCGGTCCCAAACCTCATTACAACTGGAACCGGTTTCAGTTTGATTATAATTTAAGGTTGTTTAAGTTGTCAACGCTTTCTCGTTCAATAATTTCATATTTTGATAGGGTTTGCTTTGGAATGGATTTATCCTTTACTAGCTTTACAATGTTTTGGGCAGCCATTCTTCCTGCCTCTTTAAAAAATAATTTCACAGTTGTTAATCCAGGATGAATAATTTCTGTCACATCATATCCTCCAAATCCAGTGATTGAAACATCCTTTGGAATATTGAGTCCCCTTAATTGGGCAGCTCTTAACGCACCGAGAGCAATATTGTCCGTTGCACAAACAATACAAGTCGGCTCAAACTCTTCTAACACTTCCAAAGCCTTTTTTTGAGCAGCAATCATATTAAAGCTTGTTTCAAAATAACGTACATCGCATTTATCCACTTCTTGAAAAGCCTTTTTATACCCAGCCTTTCTTCTTACACCGACCGCAATATCCTTTTCGGTTACCCCTAAGTAAGCAATTTTTCGATGACCTTTTTCTAACACATATTTCCCCATTTCATAGGCTGCATCGTAATCATTATGAATCAAGCTGTGAACATCAGGATGATCTTGACCGACAAGGAGAATCGGGATATTTACTTTTTCAAATGCTTCTAAATGTTCTTTTGTAATTTGAGTAGCTAGTAAAATAATTCCCGCCACTTTTTGACTAGCTAAGTCATAAATCGTTTCAATCTCCCGTTCAATTTTTTGACTCGTATTAGAAATTAATAATTGAAAATTTAAGTCCTTCAGCTTTTCATCAATTCCAATTAATGTATGTGATGCCGCATAAGAATCTAAACGCGGGACAATCGTTCCAATAAAATTCGTTTTCTTTGCTTTTAAGCTTTGAGCAAAAGGATTAGGGGTATATCCTGTTTCTTTAATGGCTTGTTCAATTTTACGTTTCGTTGCTTCACTTACAGGTCCACCATTTAAATACCGTGATACTGTACTTTTGGCAACTCCTGCAATTTTGGCTATATCTGCTATCGTTTTCATTCTAGTCCACCTCAAAAATTGAGCTTTTTCCAATTATTATACTAAATTCAATTCAATTATTTTTATTTCATTTATAGAAAAAATTTCTTCATTTTCTTAATATTACTTTATTTTATATTAAAATGTATAATAAAGACGGTTTCGGAGGAAGTACATATGAGGAGAGAAGAGTATGAGCTTGCAAGGAAGATTATCAATATTTTTCCTATTTATTTTTGTATTAGTGATCGCATCTGAACAAATTGTGACCAAAACAATTATATTGGACCAATTTGCAAAACTTGAAAATGATGATACTACAAAAAAATTAAAACAAATTACTCATTATATATCAAAGGATTTAGATGAGTTAGTCAACTTTAGTAAAGATTGGGGAGCATGGGATTCAACTTACCGATTTGTCGATGATTTAAATCAAAAGTATATTGATGAAAATTTACCTAAAGAAACATTCATTGCAAACAAATGGAACTTTTTTATTTTAGTAGGACCAAATGGAGAAATTGTCTATCAAAAAAGCTACAACATAGAAGGAATAAAACAATCTGAGATTCCAAAAGAAATTCCTGAATATATAAGTAGTCATCCAAAACTGATACAACCGAATATTAACGGTGTTGGAGGGGTTTTATCTTTAAAAGAAGGGAATTTCTTAGTTGTCACCTTTCCAATCTTAAATTCTCATATGACTGGTAATCCTAATGGAACATTAATGATTGGGAGATTAATTGATGAAGCGTGGATAAATCAATTAAGAGAAGATACAAGACTTGAAGTAACTCTAACCAATTTTAACCAAGATATAATCGATAAACTGCAACAATCTGGGGAAATGCTTAATGAATACAATGTTCGTTACCTGGGCTCAATCGACATTGTTTATCAAAACTATTTCGATCAAGGCAAAGTAAAAGGCTATGCTATTATTCATAGCTTTAGTGGTAAACCAGCTCTAATTATTGAACTAAACAAAAATTCAACTTTTTACTCAGAAGGACAACAAAGCACCTTTTATTTTACCTTCATTCTTTTACTTATTTTATTTGTAACGTTTGTTAGTAGCTGGTTTTTCTTAAATAAACATATTATACTGCGTCTGCAGTCCCTTAAAAATCAAATTCATGAAATAGAAGAATCAAATGACTTTTCAAGAAAAGTAGGTGTTTCTAAACACGAAGACGAAATCACCTTTTTAGAAAATGAATTTAATCGATTAATTGGAACCGTTGAACAAAACTATAAAGAATTAAAACATAAAGCTCACCATGATCCACTGACAGGTCTGCCAAACCGAGAAAACTTCTATGAGCAAGTCCAATATTTTTTGAATAAAAAATACAAGGATAAACTTTCTTCTATTTTTTACATTGATTTAGATGGTTTTAAAGAAGTCAATGATACATATGGACATCATATTGGTGACTTACTTTTAAAAGAGGTTGGAAATTTGTTTCGAGAGTTTGGAAAAGAAGATGTTGTTGCATCAAGAATCGGTGGGGATGAATTTTTATTATTTATTCCAGACTTAAAAAATCGAAATGAAGCTGAAAATTACGCGTATCAATTAATTTTAACTTTAAAGGCAAGAGATTATCTTCCAAATTATCGTTGTGTGCTTTCAGCAAGTATCGGAATCAGTTTTTATCCTGACCAAAGCCGAGAGTTAATGACACTCATTAAATATGCCGACGAAGCTATGTATAAAGTAAAAAGAAGAGAAAAGGATGGATTTGAAACATTTTCATAAATTTTTAAAATGCACCGCAATTGTTAGATGATAACTAACATTAGGGTGCATTTTTTATGTGCTATTCTTTTGTTTCGACTACTTTATTGTTTCGAAATCTTTGAACATGAGAATATGTTAACGTTCTCCATATCCATTCAAGTGGACCAAAACGGAATTTCTCTAACCATTTTTGACTGATATAAATTTGTAAAGCAAAAATAAGAATAGCGATGATAAGTCCTAAAAACGGGTAGACTTTTCCATATAATCCAAATCCATAGCTATAAAAAAGGAACGTACATATAATGGACTGTAAAATATAGTTAGAAAATGCCGTTTTACCAACAGCTGAAAATTTTTTAAGCCGCTTTTGCCATTTTGGTTTTTGCATGAAAAGAGTAATGGACATCATGTAAAAGAGCATGAGAAAAGGTCCGCCAACGGTCCAAAAGGCTTCTTCAAAATAAGCTAATAGGTTCAGTGGTAAACCAATCATTAAGCCTAGTAGCCAAATTCGTTTTACAAGCTTTTTATTTTTTTCAATATCACGAAATATATTCCACTTGGCAAAGGCCGCTCCTAATAAAAACATACTGAAATATGGAATCATGAAAAAGCCGTAAAATATTGGCTGAAACGGCCACATTCCTGATAATTCCATATAAAACAAGCGGTCATAGATGCGCTGCTTAAAGACTTCTACTATGGTTCCATTTTGATAGTGCTCAATAGCTTGTTTTGCTTCTTGTTCCATTTCCTGTTTATAGGAATCGTCATAAAAATCTTCAACACCAGTATTGGTTGTTAATGAATACGCCCCCATGAATGAAAAAGGTATGGAATATAATGTAAACAATGCAATAGCCCATATAAAAAGTGTTTTCGGTTTAAAATTTCGAAAGAGTAAAAGGAGCAATCCTAATACGGCATAATCCATTAAAATGTCCCCGTCCCATATTAAAAACGCATGAATGACTCCAAATCCAAACAAGACGAGTAATCTTCTTATATAAATAGGTACAAATTTCTCTCCTTTTTCCTTTGCCCTTTCTAGCATGACGACCATACCAAAACCAAAAAGAAACGAAAACATCGTAATAAATTTCACTTGAATAAAAATATCAAAAAATCCTCTCGTTAGATGATCAAGCACTCCCCAGTTTTGTGTAAAAAAATTGTCTTCTCCTAGATAACGTAAATACATATCTGGATAGCTAAAATGAGGAATATTCACAAGAAGTATGCCAAAGATCGCAAAACCCCTTATAACATCAATAACTAATATACGCTCTTTTTCTGAAATTGGGTTTAATCTGTTCACATTAGACTCCTTTCTTACAAGAAGCACTGTGGAAGATGGTTTAAATATTCACACCTTTATGAATGGCACAACTTAATGATAAGATATACAGCCTTTAATCATATGTTTTCTATCTTCAGTATACTCGACTTCGTATGCATTTGTATCTCGATTAAAATATTCACAGCTTTGCTTTATTTCATCTGAATCCCTCAGTTGAACATATACATACTCTTCATTTGGCTCATCTTGAAATGTAACGTAGGCAATAGTCCCTTTAATCCGCTCCGTGTTTCTTTTCATATTATAGGTTGCATCAATCTCTAGAATTTCTTCCTCCTTGTATCCCTCATTTAAAAGATGTTCTTTTGTTGCATTGACCATTAGCCATGAACGTATAGGATTTCCTTTTAATCCATCATATATTGCGAGAGGAATTCCAATGATAATGAAGAAGAAAAGAGTTATTAGAAGAGGTTTGATGTATTTTTTCATAAAAAGATCCTCCTGATTCTGTTTTTCCCTATTAAACTAGCACTGTTTTTATTCGGATTTAATTTAATTTTAGCATATATTTCCATATGCATATAAATAATTTTCGAAAAATAATGGAATGTTAGGGTGATGAATACAGTTCAGGAACTTTTCGGAAAAAATGTGGCTAGAATTAGTGATTTTTGGGCCTCATATTGTAGTTTTTCCTTCACTTCTTTATTGTGTCTTTCACATTTATGAACTTTTAACTTCTTTTTTATAAGTTCTGTTCTTTTATCCTCGGTTCCTGGCTCTTTATCCGCGGTTTCCGGCTCTTTATCCGCGGTTTTTCACTCTTTTTCCGCGGTTTTTCACTCTTATCCGGAGTTTCTCACTCTTTATCCGCGGTTTCCGGCTCTTTATCCGCGGTTTCTGGCTCTTTATCCGCGGTTTCTCGCACGTTATCCGCGGTTGCCGGCTCTTTATCCGCGGTTCTGGCTCTTTATCCGCGGGTTCTCACTCTTTTTCCGCGGGTTCTCACTCTTTTTCCGAGGTTCCCAGCTCTTTATCCGCGGTTTCCGGCTCTTTATCCGCGGTTCCCGGCTCTTTATCCGCGGTTTCTCACTCTTTATCCGCGGTTTCTCGCACGTTATCCGCGGTTCTGGCTCTTTATCCGCGGTTTCTGGCCCTTTATCCGCGGTTCCCGGCTCGTTATCCGCGGTTTCTCGTACGTTATCCGCGGTTTCTCGCACGTTATCCGCGGTTCTGGCTCTTTATCCGCGGTTCTGGCTCTTTATCCGCGGTTTCTCACTCTTTTTCCGCGGTTCTGGCTCTTTATCCGCGGTTCTGGCTCTTTTATCCGCGGTTTCCAGCTCTTTATCCGCGGTTTGGTTTTATCCAGTGCGTTCGCCCAGCGGCATAGAAACTGGACCATTTCAGGAGGAGATAAAGGAAACTCGGTCGAGTAAGTGAGTCGATGTTGACTTATTGTACAGATGAAATGGAACGTTTGCTAGCCTCTAACGCCTGAAACTAGACGTAAACATCGATGAAAAAAAGTTGTCCACAAGTTGTAAATTTATAATTTCCTATACAATGACAAAAAAGCTTGGCGACCTTATCGCCAAGCTTTTTTAAGTGAAAGGATGATGTTATGATGTTGTTTTCACTTCCTCAAAAAATGGTGCCAAAATACCTTTAAGTACATTTACACTATAATGGAACTGCTGCTGTTCTCTTTCATCTAACTGGAGTTCCATAATTTCACGGATACCACTGCGATTAATGATAGCCGGTACTCCGATATAAACATTTTGTTCACCATATTCTCCATCGAGGTAAGCTGATACAGTTAAAATGGCATTTTCGTTGTGTAAGATGGCACGTGTAATTCGGACGAGTCCCATCGCAATTCCATAATATGTGGCACCCTTTTTATCAATAATTTGATATGCAGCATCCCGAACATTAATAAAAATATTTTCTAAATCTTCTAGTTTATATTCTTCATTTTGGTCTATAAGCTGCTCAATTGGAATACTTCCAATTTCTGCATGACTCCATACTGGAAGTTCAGTATCGCCATGCTCTCCAATAATATAAGCATGAACATTTTTTGGAGAAACGTTAAAGTAATCCCCTAGTAAGAAACGGAATCTTGCAGTATCAAGAATGGTTCCAGAACCTATGACACGATTTTTTGGTAGGCCACTAAACTTCCATGTTGCGTATGTTAAAATGTCCACAGGATTGGTTGCGACTAAGAAAATTCCGTCAAACCCTGATTTCATGACACTCTCTACAATAGTTTTAAAGATTTTTAGATTTTTATCAACAAGATCTATTCTTGTTTCACCAGGCTTTTGATTAGCTCCAGCACAAATAACGACTAAATCAGCATCCTTACAGTCTTCATAATCTCCATACCAAATGTTTGTAGGTTGTGGGGCAAATACTTTACCGTGATTTAAATCCATAACGTCCCCTATAGCTTTTTCTCTATTGACATCAATTAAAACTAACTCATCCGTAATTCCTTGATTCATTAGTGCAAATGCATAACTTGAACCAACAAACCCTGTTCCAATTACAACTACACGATTCACACGATCCTTTGCCATCTTCTTATCATCCTTTCAACATTTCTTACACTTTAGTTTGTGAAGTATTTCACATTTTAATTGTACCTGATAAATCATTTTTCCACTAGTCGTATACGGAAGAAAATTTTGTCTTTTTTGTTAAAAGTGATTGCTTTCCAATAAATTATTGGCTTTCTCATAAATTTTAGTTCTTTTTGAGAAAGCCCATTTCTTTTTAAAAAATATCAATTTCTGCTGAATAATATTTTCTGTTAGAAGGTTTAATGCTTAAAATACATAAAACTATTGTTACTAAAAGCATTATAAATGTTCCCGCTATTACCGTAGCTTTTATTGAAATAAGTTGAGCTGTAATTCCAAAAATAATGGTTGTCAAAATGATTAAAACTGCTTCTATAAACCCAAAAATGCTACCTACTCTACCCATAATCTCAACAGGAATATTATTTTGATAAAATGTATGAAAGCCTGTATTTGCAAAAGATAATGAAAAGGAAAGAATGAAAAAACCTAAAGCTGCTACCAAAAAAGAGTTTGAAAATGCATATATAACATATCCTACCGAAACATTGAATGCTCCTGCACCGATTAGTAATAAAGTTGATAGTTTATGAGAAAAAATGGTGTTTACGATAGCGCCTATCACAACTCCTGCTCCTGCTATACTTACTAAAATACTATACTCACTATCTGATAAGGAAAGCACATTTTTCGCAAATGCTGCTTCAAGTGAATCTACTGCGGTTGCCATGACCATCATACAGCTAAATAAAAAGTAGATGATCATTATATAAGAATGTCGGAAACTAAACTTCTTTACGATCTTCCAATCATTTTTTAAAAGTTCAAAAGATATATATTTCTGTTTGGAAGCAGTTGATGGATCTAAGTTTGGTAATAAAAAAGTAATGATTCCAGATAAAAATAAAGCTAATGCATTCATATAGATGGCAAAAATGGGTGTACCTATTAAAAAAAGAAGCCCTGCAACTGCTGGACCAATTAGAAATCCTCCCGATTCTATTAAGCTTCTTAGTGAATTAAACCGTTTCCTTTGTTCAGGTGGAGTAAGTTTCGTCATATAAGACATTGATGTTGGTCTAAACATGGAGCTAGCCATATTGATCCAAAAAACAACCAAATATAAAGACCAAATGGAAGAAAAGAAAGGTAAAATAACAATTAAAGTGGCTCTCATTAAATCTAGGGTAATCATTAAATTACGTTTATTCAAACGATCAATTACGCTTCCGGCCCAAGCATTCGTACATAATGTAGCCAAAGGTTTAAGAATATAAAGGGCAGAAACTGCAAGCGGAGATTTCGTCATTTCAAGTACAATTAAATTAAGTGAAATAAGATAAATCCAATCCCCAAGATTCGAAACTCCTATTCCAAATAAAAGGAGAATTTGATTTTTCCAATTTTGAATACCCATTTTAATATCTCCTTTCTTTATTAAATAAATAAAAAATCGTCCCCAAGACATTTGTCTTGGGGACGATTTTCATCGCGTTGCCACCCCGTTTTATTAATATGTCACCATATTAACCTCATTAGGTAAAATCCTACCTAGCTCTATAACAGGAGCAAGCTGTCACACTATCTCCTAAAAAAGGTTCCAATGTGATACTCAGAGACTTGGTTCGATAAATGATTCTTACCCCTTCCCAGCAAACGGAGCTCTCTGAAAAGAATACATGTATCTACTCTTCTCTTCATTGCATTCTACATATTTTTATAAAAAAATTACCATAAAACCCTTATTGTGTAAAGCGCTTATTTTTTAACGTTATTACCTATCACCTTTAGCTCCTCACCAATTTTTACAAACGTATCAATCATGTATTCGATCTGCCCTTCTGTATGAGTCGACATTAATGTTACACGAATGCGGCTCGTGCCTTTTGGGACAGTTGGTGGGCGAATGGCAGGTGCATAAATACCTGCTTCTAGTAGTTTTTCAGCAAAAGTAACAGCTTTTTCAGCTTCACCAATGATAACAGGGATGATTGGTGTTTGATCACCAAGAACACGAAAGCCTTTCATTCGTAATTGGTCCCGAAACTTTCTTTCTAAATAATGAAGGTGCACTCTTCTTTCAGGTTCATTTTCGATGATCTCTAACGCTTTTTGAGAAGCAGCGACAACTCCTGGGGACATGCCAGTTTGAAAAATAAAGGACCGTGCATGATTTCGTAAAAAGTCAATCAAAACTTTAGAGCCAACAACAAATCCACCTTCAGAACCGACGGCTTTACTTAATGTTCCGATTGTTACATCAATGTCAACATTAAAAAATTCACTCATCCGTCTTCCATCCTCACCTAAAACTCCTGTCGCATGGGCATCATCAACAATAACATAGGCATCATATAGCCTAGCAAGCCTTACGATGTCAGGTAGTGGCGCCATATTGCCATCCATACTAAAAACACCATCTGTCACGATAAAGCGTCGACGATAGCTTTGAGCCTTTTTTAATTTTTTCTCTAAATCAGTCATATTGACATGCTGATAAACGATGGTGTCCGCTTTACTTAACCTGCAGCCATCAATAATACTCGCATGGTTTAATTCATCACTAAAAATACAGTCACCTTTTTTAGCTAAACTTGAAATAACGCCAATGTTAGCCAAATAACCACTTGAAAATAATAGGCAAGCTTCTTTTCTTTTAAATGTCGCAAGCTTTTTTTCAAGTTCTTCATGTACCTTCGTATGACCAGTTGTTAGTCTCGAGCCAGAGCTCCCTACCCCATATGTTTCAAATGCTTCTACTGCCGCTTCAATCAATCTTTTATCTCCTGCTAACCCTAAATAGTTATTAGAGGAAGCCATTAAATAACGTTTTCCGTTCATCACGACTTCAGAGGATGGAAGAGATTCCATCGTTTTGAATTGACGATACAATCCCTTCTTTTTTACTCTTACAATCTCTTCTTCTAACCAATTACACATTTGCACCGACAAGCGCTTCTGCCTCCTTCACAGGTACATCTAAAATCGCTTCTTTATAAATGTCGAGCATTTCTTTTAATTCTTGTTTTGTACTAACAAGTGGAGGCATAAAGACAAGGACATCTCCCATTGGACGTGTGAGTAACCCTAGTTCTCTCATTTTTAATGATGTTTTATATCCGACACGCTGTTCAAATGGGAAGGACTTTTTCGTTTCTTTATTGAATACGAGCTCAATTCCACACATGAACCCAAGCTGACGAGTATCTCCTACATGCGTGAGCTCTTTGATTTCTTCTAAAAGCTCTTTGACATATTCCGCATTTTCCGCTACCTGATTTACAATGTTATTTTCTTTAAATAAACGAAGATTTTCTAGTGCAACAGCACAGCCAAGCTGATTTCCTGTATAGGAATGACCGTGGAAAAATGTTTTGAGCTTATGAAAATCATCATAAAATGCCTCATAAATTTTTTCTGTTGTAAAAGTGACGGCAATAGGTAAGTATCCACCTGTAATTCCTTTTCCGGCAGCCATTAAATCAGGTTCTACCCCTTCATGCTCACATGCAAACATTTTTCCTGTCCGACCAAATCCAGTTGCTACTTCATCGACAATCATGAGCACATCATATCTTGTACAAAGCTCTCTGACCCCTGATAAGAAACCTTCTGGCATTAAAATCATACCGCCTGCTCCTTGCATCATAGATTCAATGGATAGAGCTGCAATTTCTTCATGCTTTTCTTTTAAAAGCTCTTCAAGCTTTTGTAAGCATTCATCGCGACAAATATTAGGGTCACTAGAAGGGTGGCGATATACATATGGTACCGGTACTTTGTAGCTTTCAAACATGAGAGGTCCGTAAACTTGATGGAATAAATCAATCGCTCCAACACTAACCGCACCAATTGTGTCACCATGATAGCCGTTTTTAACAGCGATAAACTTTTTCTTTTTCGTTTTTCCGATGTTTTGCCAATATTGATAGGCCATTTTAAGAGCAATTTCCATCGCTTCAGCACCGCTATCTGAGTAAAACACACGTGTTAACGATTTTGGGGAAATCTCTACTAGCTTTTCTGCTAATTCAGTTGCCGGAACGTTTGTCATTCCAAGTAGTGTTGAGTGGGCAATTTTATCAAGCTGCTTTTTAATCGCTTCATCTAACTCTTTTTTCCGATGGCCATGAACATTAAGCCATACAGAGGAAAAAGCATCGTAATATTCTTTTCCATTAATATCTTTAACCTTGACACCTTCACCACTTTCAATGATGAGGGGATTTTCATCATAATCCTTCATTTGTGTAAACGGAAGCCATAAATATTTTTTACTTTTTTCGATTAAATTCATTTTTTCTCCTCCCATCCGATTAGTACAGGTGATTTTTCTAAAAAAGTAAGATATGTATCTAGTTCTTTGACGTTAGCAAAAATAATTCGTCCACCACGCTCGTCTCCAAATTCTTTTAACAGAGAAATTCGCTGATAGCCTAAAAAGGGGCTTGCGACATAACCTGTTACATAATCTGGGTCATCAGACCAGCATAGCTCAGCAACAGTTGCTTTTTGAGAACAAACCTTTGAGGCTAAAGCAATCGCTTCTTTCATCCGTATGTTGTCATTTACTTTTTCTTCGTTAAGCCATTGATTATAGCTTTTTTTATCCCAATCAAATCTTGATACACGAATACCACGGTCATTTCTTTGATCGATTCTTTTTCCAGTTTGGGCGTCAATGATAATAGCTCCTCGAACATGATCGTTTTTCTCAAGCTCGCAAATCCCCTGTTCAATGACCTTTTCATCAAGACCGCATTTTAATAGAAGCTCTTTCGCCAGCTTTCTTCCTTCCAAAACAGATTGGACTTCGTTCCATGATGGTTTAAGTGGTGGAATAAATGTTAGTGGTTCTTCGATGGTTTCAATTTTCAGCTGAAAAAAATCAGGTGTTCCTCTTGTATGTGAGAAGGCTTTGTTTAGTAAATAAAGTGCTTCATTTTGCAGTTCTTTTAATGTTGCAATTTTTTCGCCACCTGAAATATGCTTTCCGCCTTCTTCATGCGCTCTGCCCTCTGCTGCTCGCATTCGTAAACTGTAATAGCGGATATTGGACATGATAGCCTCCTATTAGTTAACTAATATACATTTATAGTTAACATATTAGAGGGTATTAGTAAAAGCTGTCAATAATTCAAAACAAAAATAAATTTATTATGTATAAAAATTGGTAAACTTGTCCATCATTATAATAAATTCCAAGTATTCCCCCATTCTTCATCACCCGAATGTACAAATCGGGTGATTTTTTTATGGAAATTATTCCTAACAACCTTTACAATGAGACTAACAACTCCATTTAGAAGGTGATTTTAATTGAAAAAGTGGCTTTTTTGGATTGTCGGAATGATTTTTTTCGCAGGATGCTCGTTTTCAAATGACGATGTAAATGAAATCACCATTGAGCCTTATCAGCTTAATGAAGAGGAACAAAAGCTAGTATCTATTACAGGGGTAAACATGAACTTTTTTAAGTTAAATGGATCATTAAAAGAAAATGAAGATCTTAACTTGTATATTCAAGAATATAAAAATGGTGAGCCTTCTAATTTCAAGATGTTAACTGAACTAAGGACAGAAAACACCTCCTTTGATAACGAGACAATCTCAATTGGATATAATTCATTTTCTCTAGAAGGTAATGAAAGTTTATATAACTGGATTATTGGGAGTCCAAGTGGTAGTTCAAGTGCTACTTCATATGTAAAAAACATAAAAAGTTCATCTTTTTTAACTACAATTTCTGAGAAAGTTAATTTAAAAAGGAATGAACCCGTTATAATCGGAATTTGGGGCGGTACTAAAAATGGACTCATTCCTACGGGATTGGTTAGCGGTAATGGGGAATTATCCGAAGATTTCCAGAAAATAGATGTGGCTTATGTGTTTATGATTGAGTTAGTAGAAAAGTAATTGATAGACCATGAAGGGAGCCTGTGATGGGGAATAGCAAAAAAGTTGTAATGCTAATATTCATGATTTTTTTATTCATGTTGTCTGCTTGTTCAAAAAAAATAGAAGGAAAACCTCCAGAAGCAATTGTAAAAATAAATGGTGAAATTATGGAAACTGAAAAAGGCACTTATGAATGGCACACAAATGGAAATTCCATAATTGCAGACGCTGATTCACCCTATCAAATAGCTGAGGAGATGCAAGTAAAAGTAGTCGAACCAAACTCAGCAGCGACAATAGAATTTAGCAATGGTACCAACCCAAAATTACATGCTTTTATATGGACAGAACAAGGACGAAGCGAAGAATTGGCGATAAACGGAAACAAACTTACTCTCCCAACTGAAAAAAGAAAATATTTCATTGAAATTATAGCTGAATGGCCAAATGGAGAAGCCTCTTACACGACTGTTGTAGAAATAAAATAATCTAAATCTTTCATCTAGAAAGGGAATGTAAGTAAATCGCTCATTTTTATATATGGTTAAAAAAGAGGTTGGTAAAATGAATGACCAGCCTTTTTCTATGTCGTCATTCTAAGTTTAAGGTAGGGAGACTACAAAATTTAATATTAGTATACTTAATTCTTCCTTTATTTTAATAGTTTGGTATTTAAATAAAGTTTTTTGCATTTATTTTGTTGTTTTAGCACTTTCTGCTGTGGTTTCATGGCTCTGCTCCCACGGTTTTGACTCTCTATCTCGTAGTTTTAGCTCCTTCTCGGTTTCAGGCTCTCCTCCCTCGGTTTTAGCCAAATCTCCTACAGTTCCAGACTCTCCTACCGCGGTTTGGGCTTAATTTCATAAAAGTTTCTGCCTCTTATCCGCTCTCTAAGACTATTTCCGGTGTTTTAACATCTTTATCCGCGGTTTCTACACTTTTATCCGCGGTTTCAGAGCTTTTATCCAGAGTTTCAGCACTTTTATCTGCGGTTTCAGATCATTTACCGGAGTTTCAGCACCTTTATCCGCGGTTTCAGCACTTTTATCCGCGGTTTCTACACCTTTATCCGCGGGTTTCAGATCATTTACCGCAGTTTCAGCACCTTTATCCGCGGTTTGTACACCTTTATCCGCGGTTTCTACACTTTTATCCGGGTTTCAACACCTTTTTCAGCGGTTTCAGCACCTTTATCCAAAGTTTTCATTTATCCCTAAACTTCATTATCAAATAAAATAGCCTCACTATTTTAAGTGAAGCTTTCAAATTTATACTTGTACCTTCATCTTCTCCTCTACTTTCTCCCTTAACTGTTCGACATTTTTTAGCTTTTCAGCATTTTTTATAAATCGCTCTTTATCTTTTTCATCAAGGGCTTGGTTAACTTGGTAGCGGAAATAGTTTGCTTGTAGTTCTAAATCTAAGAGTGAGCATATTTTTCCTTCATCATAATAATGTTTTAAGTCATCTAATGCGATGTAAAATTGGTATTGATTATTAACTACAATTTGAACGTACCAGCCAAGTTCAGAAGGAATTTTTCTATCATGAACTATTTCAATACAATCTCCCCTGAGAAAATGAAATTCATCTGTATTGTGACAGCAAGGACAATAGCAATCGATTTGATGGATTAATGATTTTAATACAACAAACTGTGTCAACATTCTCTTCCCCTTTAATGCAAAAAGTAGATTTCACGATTTCGGTCTTCTTCACAAAGTCTTGAAAAAGGACAATGAGCACATTCAAAGAGCGAGTTTGGATTGAGGTATTTCGTTGGTTCTTTCACCATTCCTTTTAAAAGCTGCAAATATGCTAGACCTTCTTCAACATCTTTTTCACACGGTTTATACACATGCTTTTTTCCATCTAAAACCGTGTAGACAATGATTTCCTCTGGCATTTTCCCAAACACTTTTTTTGAAAAAACCGTCACTAACGAGTTAAACAATTGAATGATGGAATTGTCTTCTGAAAGCAAAAACTTCTTTATTCGAAACGATTGATTGGACCATTCAACAACTTCAAAAGTAATCGATAATTTCGTTTGAAGCTCTTCTATATAAGTGTTTATTTTTTCATATAGCATGAAGGGTGAATGCTCCATATTGTCAGCAGTTAAAAATTTAAGTAAATGATCGGTCACCTTTGCAATCACGGTATAGTATTCGGATTTTGATGAAAAGTAATCCGTTCTCACTAATTTTAAGTATTGCTGAATAATGGACATAACGGCATATGGAGTTTGCTCTTTTTTGGGCAAGCGATAAAAGTTTCGCACCACTTGATTCATGACATATTGAATAACTTCGACCCATTTGGCTTCAGATGTCTTTTCTTTTATGATATGTTGATATAAAAATTGTTGAGGGCAGCGAATAAACGTTTCTAAATGATCATCTGAAATTGTTTTAATGTCCAAAAAATAATGTTTTTCAGTCACCTTCAAACCCTCCAAGTTAATTTTCAAAGGCTTTTACAAACGAGGCTCCAAACTCCTTGCACATTTCGATCTCTTCTTCACCTGGTGTTAGTTCTACTTTTAATCCTTCTAACACAACTTCAGCACCTTTATCTTTTAAACATTCGATTAAAAGGTCAACAGCAGCTCCGTAATGTGGATAGGAAGAGTCACAAGAGCCAAACACAGCTCCCTTTTTCCCTGTTAAATCAAGCCCTTCCATTTCTTCATAAATATCGAGAAATTCATCTGGCAGTTCACCATCTCCCCACGTGTAAGAGCCAAGTAATATACCATCATATTGTTCAAGAATAGAAGCAGAAGAAACTTCAATAATATCCATCACTTCTAAATGTCCTCCTGCTTCCTTCACTCCTTCTGCAATCGCATCAGCCATTGCTTCTGTATTTCCACTCATACTTGCATATATCATTAAAATGTTTGACACAAACATTCTCCTTTCTTCAATCAAAAAGAAATGATAATCATTCTCATTATTAATATATGTGATATTGAGAATCATTGTCAAATTGTTTTATGAACTTTGTTTGAAATTCATATAACGTATTTGTTTTCTTAAACACTTAGGTATCAATTCTCTTTAACTAAGAAAGAAAATGTTTGTTAAAATGAAGAAAGAAATACCTGAAAAGGTGGTTTTCGTATGCCAGACTGGTCTTATCACAATATTTTTAAGCCATTTTTATCAAAATTACCGGAATCTTTTAGCCGAGAGTTCATACATAAAAGCATTAGTACGATTGCTTCTCTTCCATTTGGACAAAAAGTCATCGAGTTTTTAGGCCATTTTGATGTCAATGACTCGGCAAAAGCGATGATTGGAGATATTCTGTTACCAAATCGTGTTGGACTATCAGGAAAAATTGACCCTTTCTTATCTGGAACGAAAGGCTTTACCAATTTAGGATTTGGATTTATCGAGATAGGACCTGTTTCTTTACATGATGTTGGAATACACCAAACACCGAAAGCTAACTTCAAAACGAAAGAAATGACATTCCCAAATGTTTCATTAGGCTACAAAAAAGTAATTCAAAAACTTGAGCAAGTGGATAAAAAACAACCTTTTATAATACGATTAACAGGTTCTCCTGAGGAAGTTGTCTATTTAGCTTCTAAAATGGAACGATATGGTGACCTTTTTGTCATTGAAACTTTACCGAATGAAGCGATCACTTTTCTTCACGAATTAAAAAATACATTACATTACAAGCCTATTTTTCTATCACTACCTTCTCTCGTTAAAAAAGATTCGTTATCGGAACTCGTACCAATCCAAGATCAAATTGCAGGCGTCGTTATTGATGAAGTGAATGAACAATCCAATGAAGAAAATAAACATTCGATGATTGAAACGATTCATCGTATTAAAAGCCATCTATCCAACCATATTCAAATCATCACTTCAGGAGGAGTTCGTGAACCGAAGGATGCGATAGAGCTATATAAAGCAGGAGCCGAGTTCGTCATGGTCTCAGGCGGATACGTTTTTAGCGGACCTGGACTTCCGAAACGAATTAATGAGGCGGTACAATATTTAGAAGAAAAAGAAAAAGAAAAAGAAATAGAAATAGAAACTTTTGGCTGGCAATCGTATTGGCTTTTTGGGTTCGGCATTTTTTTAGGTGGATTGATTGCTCTTATTTTAAGCATGACAGCGATTATTCTTCCTTACGATGAAGCCTTTCTGAACATAACAAGAGAAGACATTCTCGCTTTTAATGAAAGAGTTTTATATTTTATGTCCCATGACCGAATGACCTTAGCAGGAACGATGATTTCAGCCGGAATCGTTTATATGCAGCTTGCCAAGCACGGGGTAAAATATCAGTTACATTGGACCAAAAAAGTGATTGATACTGCGGCAATATGTGGATTTTTAGGTTTTTTACTGTTTATTGGTTACGGCTATTTTGATTGGTTACATTTAATCTTCTATCTTCTTTTACTACCATTCTTTTTAAATGGTTATATGAAAACAAAACATGCTCGAAAAACACCGAAATCACTTGATTTAGTCAACGATTGGAAATGGAGACTAAACTTAATTGGACAGCTTTCGTTCGTCATTCTTGGAGCTGCTTTTATAATTGGCGGTATTGTTATTTCAACTATTGGAGTCTCAACCATTTTTGTTCCAACCGATATTGAGTACATTTGTATGCCGAAAGAAATTCTCGATGAATTTAATGACCGATTAATTCCAGTCATTGCTCATGACAGAGCTGGTTTTGGTACAGCTTTAATTAGTACAGGATTACTCGTTTTTCTCATCGCTTTATGGGGATTTCGCCGTGAGGATACTTGGATTTGGTGGACATTAACGATTGGAGGAATTCCAGCCTTTTTCACTGGTTTTTGGGCACATTTCATGATTGGATATACAAGCTTTATTCATTTATTACCTGCCTATTTTGCCTTAGCCCTTTATTTAATTGGTGTTGTTACTACTTATCCTTATTTTAAAAAACAGTCGTCTGCAAAACTACAAGCAAAGCGTTTTCTGGTTTTTCGAAATTAAAAAGAGGGGAACTACTTCTCCCCTCTTAAAAGAAATCATAAAAAAAGGACTTTTGTTTTGGAATGATGTTTTCGAATTGTTGAACCGCTTTTTCCTCCCCTAAAATGTGCTCTAGTTGATACATTTCAGATACACGTTTATATCCAAATAAAATTGCACTTAAGGTTTGAATCGACATTTGAATCGTTTGAGATTGATTTACATTTCCTTGAACGACTGATACTTCGTGATTTTTTAATACATACGTTTTTTCATTCCACGGTGCATATGGATCTGTAATTTTTAATAACAGTTCTTCATTGTTATTCCAATTAAACGGATATTGGTTTAAAAAGGCTTCAACATCAACAATACGTACCATAAAATAAGGCTTAAATTGCTGGTTGATTCTCGGTTCTTGTAGTGTAAAAAATAATGGTTCATCCACTGGCGTAATCATTTCAAGCTCATTAATCATCGAATCGTGCTGACAGATGTAATTCCAAAGCCCAATTCGAGCATCATTCGTAAGTGGAACAAATTCTTCTACTATCATTTTGGAGTTTTTCACTTCATATAAAATATAACCTGTTGGCTCTTCATTTTCATAATAAACAGCTGCATGTAGATCACTATAAACCGACTGTAACCACCAATTGGTATCTCGGACTAGCATACCTGTATATTTTTCCGCAAATTTTTCATAAACTTGTTCAATATCTTGTGTGTGCTTCTCTTTTTTAAAGCGTTTAATCGTACCATAGCCACCAATTTGAAGCTTTAGATCTTCTTTTTTCAACGTACTAATTAGTCGATTGGATAATAGCTCCCATCCATATTTTCGATAAAACGAAACTTGAAATGGATGAAGCATAGACACTACATATCCATTTTCTTTCATATAGGTTAATGCAGATGTGATTAGTTCTTTCACATATCCTTTTCTTCTATGTTCTGGATAGGTGGCAACTGATGCAATTCCACCCATTTTTACTTTATTTCCTGCGACAAAAACTTCAAATGGAATCATATGTAGATTGGCACATAATGCTTCATTGTCAAAAACCCCAAAAATTTTGCGACTATCCAACCGTTTCAATCGATCTTGTAATCGATCTTCAGGTATTTGATATTGAAAAGCATATTGAGATAAAGCTAATACATCGCGGTAGTATTTTTCAGCAACTTCAACAATTTTCACAGCTTCTCCCTCCCCTATTTTAGGTTCTCGATTTCATTTCTCATTTCCTCGTTTTTTTTCATCTATTAGGCAAAAATTCTTTTGGACGTGCATACACTTTTCACAAGGATGGTGAAAAGGATGAAAAAAACGATACAAAACATTCTATATTTATTGCCACTCATCATTATATGGATATTTGTCGCTCGTATCGATTATGAAGATGTATCTCGCGATAACGTTGTTGTCATGGGAGATATTGAAAGTACAGAAACAAGTAGTAAAGACGAACAAGCCGAAAATCCAAACTACACGCTCGAATATAAATTAGAAAAAAAAGAATTGAATAATGGATACTGGGTTGAAACCTATCAGGAATATAAAGTATATAAAGACAAAAACGGAAAGGTAATCGAGGCCATTCCAACTTCCAACTTTAATTATTTGCGCTATCCAGCTAAAGAATAAATAGACGATTTACTTCAGTTGACCTTTCTGTTTTTTGAACCATTCTTTTATTTCCATCATTGAAAAGTCTTCCTCTCCATCCAGTCGCAACGGGGTGATCAATTCAAGTGAATTCCCATCTGGATCATTGAAATAGATGGCGGCATGAGAATGTGGAAAGTTTGGAAGAACAAGTGGCTGTCTTTCTTTTGAAAAACCGAAGGAAGTTCTTATTTCAATCCCCAAATTCTCTAACCATTCTTTTGCTTTTAACATATCTACAAAATCAACATGAAAGGCAATGTGTCGTAAAGATGGATGATAGGGTGTATTCACTTCCTCCCCTTCCCATAAACCTAACCAGCTCTCCCCTTTATCAATCCAAAAGAAAGCGACTTTCTCACCTTTAGAGGCTAAAGTTAAACCAAGACGTTCGTAAAAATCAATGGAAGAGATCAAATTTGAAACAGGTAAATGCGCCTCATACAGACCTTTAATCATCTAAAACACCTCCATAATCTAAGATAACAACTTGATGAAGGTGTTTCTTCCGTTCAATTTATGATTTTATATACGACTTTTGAATGAGGGGGTAAAATCTTATATTCTTAAATACTTCAATTAAACCTTTTGGTGTTAATTTGCTCCGCACATTCCTTAATAGCCTCAATCACAACATTTGGCTCGGTTAGCTGTGGGAAGTGTCCACTGTTTTTTGCAATTATTTGTTTACTATTGTTTGATAATGATAGAAGTTCCATTTGGTTTTGTATACGAATTTTACGAGCTTCCTTAGGCATCATACGATTTTCTTTGAAACCTGTAATAACATAAACAGGTATTTCAGGAAAAGAATCCATTCGATTGATTTGATCTATCGTTTTTTGTACAAAATTTTCTTCATTATATTTTTTGTATGAAGAAAAGGAATCAAACATAGAAAATAATTTATTAATAATTTTAACTCCCTTTCCTTGATACTGATTAAGAATCATATCATTTGGATGACTAGATTCTATAAAGACAATTCCCGCTACTTCCTCTGGGTATCGTCTTGCATATAAATTTGTATATAATCCTCCAAGTGAATGACCAACTAATAAAAGCGGAGGCTCGAATCCGACCATGGTCAAAGCTTCCCGTAATGTTTCAACAATAGTGATGCCGTCTTGTTCTTCTTTCGGCTTATCACTACCCGAAACCCCAAAACGATTATAGGAAAATACAGACGATATTTTAGAAATCTCAGGAAGAATTTTCATCCAGCCCTCTATTGGACCTGATCCTCCATTAATTAAAACAACATTTGGTTTACCACTACCACATACGTGATATTCTAATTTTCCCTTTGAAGTTTCTATTTTCATTTTCTCGATTCTCAACTAAATGCACCTCACGTTATATTGCCTTTTACATAATCATTAACATATTGATACACAAAAAAGAAGATGCAACTGCATCTTCTAATATTCCCATCTATAGACTTCTTCGGATTTGTATAAATAATATTCTAGTATATGACAGGATTCAATGGTAGAATCTTTACTTCCACATTTTTTAAACAAATACGTTTCATCAACAGGTAATGAATCATTATTTATTTTCTTTAATTCACTATTTTCAATAACATACTTTTCATGTTCTTTTATAGCAAAGCCTGTCTTTATGCCATCACCAAATAATGTAAAGCTCTGGTATTCTTTTTCATTTGCTAGCTGTTTTAAGTCTATTTTGTCTATCATATGAAAGAAGCCTTTAACTGGTGGCAATTCAGGATACTGTATCAATGAGTCTACACGTCTTCTCTCGATTAATAATTGTTTTTTCTCTTGATCATAATAGAGGTTGTAATCAATGTACTCTGTTTCATTCACATGCTCAATAAAATCAAATTTCAATCGATTGATCTCACCTGACTTTGAAAATTCAATGGTAAATTCGTTAAGCTTTGCTTGATCACTAATGTTCAATTCATTTTGAAATTTCTCATATTGCTCCGTAAAAGACAGTTCATATAAATTCGTTGTCGCTAACTCAATGTGTCGAGGCCTTTCAAACATATAATTTTCGAGCCACACACTACTCACATTCATTAAAAAACCAAACAGTCCTAACATAGCCGCATAGGTTTTGGCTTTTCTATTAATCTTTGGACGGAATAATAAAATAAAAATAATAAATCCAACTGGTAACGGAAATTTGTTAATAGTAAATGTAGCTCCTCCTAAAATAAAATACCCAATGACCTTCCAAGCAATATTCTTTTCCTCTTCTTCCTTCTTCTTTTTAATGATGAAAACAATACCTGTAATAATGAACAAGAGTGATAGAATGCTGACAATTATAGTAATCATAATGCATTGCACTTCTCTAGGAAGTTGTTTCATTAACCTCCATTCTTTTTATTCCATAAACAACAATTTATGTTATATTATAACAGTTGTGATAATAGAAAGAAGTTGTTTTATGGGTGTTGATAGTGGTTTTGTATTACTTCTTAGTTGTATGTTCTGGTTTTTATTGAGAATTGTAATATGGATTTGGAACAAAAACTTTTCCTTTGTTAAAGAAACTAAACTATGTTTCTTATTTTTCTCTTTTGCTTTTATTTATGCCTATACGATTGCACCATTTCCATTCATTTTAGAAGGTCCAATTTACGAGTTTCGTAGACAATATAACTTAATTCCTTTTTCTAGTATCATCGGTTCATTAAACCATTTTTATATAATGGTTCCGATTCGAAATATCGGTGGAAACATTTTACTATTTATTCCCCTCGGTTTTTCAATTGCGAATATGTTTCCTCATTTTTCTTGGAAAAAGGTAATAATATTGGGAGCAATTACTTCATTACTTGTCGAATTGATTCAGTTAAATATGCCGTTACGCTCTTTAGATATAGATGATCTTTTACTGAATACCATTGGGACTGCTGTTGGGTATTTATCATTTAAATTAGTGAAAAAATTTTTGGTTAATCGGGGTAAAAAGTATTATGAAATGTGAGGCTTCTATCGTTCTAGCCTCTCGTCCCACTCCTCTTTCAATACACCCATTCGAATGGAATCATAGTATTTGCCGTTATATAGCCTACATTTTCGAAGGCGTCCTTCAAGCTTTAAGCCAAGCTTTTCAGCACAGCGAATCATTCGTTTGTTTCCAGACCATGTAGTAATTCCAACACGAACAAGTGGCATTTTTTCAAATAGATAGTCAATCCATAGCTTTAATGCTTCTGTACCATAGCCTCCGTTCCAATAATCGGGATTGTAAATAACAATTCCTGCTTCCAACCAATTCGATTCCTTATGTACCCAATAGTATGAAACAGTTCCTATGATTTGTTCGTTCACTTCAATTAGTAGCCGTTTCGGTACTTGTTCCTCTTCCTCTAATAATTGCTCCATTTCTTCACAAAATTGTTCATACGTTTTCGGTTCAAGCGAAAAATACGGGGCGTCCCATTTTTTCCACTCAGGATTCTTTTCTCCATGAATCCACTTCCATAACGAATGATAGTCTTCATATGTAATACTTCGTAAAACAACTTTTTCTCCTTGAATATGAATATTTTTTATCATAATCTTCTCCTCATTTCATCGTATATGAAAATTTTACTACAGAAGGCTACCCAATCACTTAATTTACTACTAATCTTTTACAAACAGCTATCATTCTAGTTAAATAGAGTATAGGAGGTAAGACACATGATCCACCTTCAATTTTTTGAACGTTCAGATTTTGAGCAATCCATGAGTTTGATTGATTCACCTGAATTTTTACTTCAGTGGAGCGGTCCGCAATTTCAGACGCGTAGCTGAGAAAATCGAAATGATACGTGAAAAGAAATATTCAAATGGAATAAACAGATTGTATTTTATCCAATAGCAAAATTAAATGATGAGGAGGTAAAAGATTGTCTTTACTACAAGAAGTTTTGGACCTTGATATTGCCTATCTAGATACATTTACGAACAGAATTAATACGACATGGGGATATATGTTTTATGACGAAAAACAACCCAATTATTACGACGCGAATCATGCTCATATTAGTCAGATTCCACATAATCCGAAATCTATAATAGAAGAAGTCATTCACTTTTATCAAGAGAAAAACATTCCACCAAGATTTTACATATATAATTACGAAAAACAATTCAACTTAATTGAGGCATTAACTTCATATCATTTTCAAGTTGAATTGTTAGTTAGTCCTGTTCAAAAGTGGAACAGACAGTTAAACGAGCAAAAAGAAAATAACAAGGTTTCAATCGAAAAGGTTACAGAAGCTAATTACGAAGAAGCATTAAACATTGAATGTAGTATTTCAGAATTTGGAGGAAAAGAAGTAAGAGAAATAGCTTTTTCCAAAGAATTTCATCATCCTTCCTTCACTCAATATATTCTAAGATATGAAGGTGAAGCTTGTTCAACGGCTTGTTTATTCCAGCACGGAAACCAAATACGGTTAGAAAGTGTTGCAACAAAAGAAAAATTTAGGGGAAAAGGGTTAATTGGAGAACTCATTTATTTTTTACAAAAAGAAGTGAGAAACAGAAATATTAATGATTTCTGGGTTTTTCCTATTAATGAAAAAATAGAAAAAGTTTATTCCAAATATGGTTTTGAAACAATAGGTAAATTCACAACCGCACATGCTTTTTTAGAAGGGAAAAGTATTAAAGAAATTCAAGGGATTTGAGGATGACCATGATGAAAAGTATCTTAAACATAAAATCAGGAGAATCTTTCGATAGATGATTACCTTTCTTCAGTTCAAAATGAGTTAGGAGAAGGATGGGAGCATTATTGTATTGTAATGTTTGAACAAGGAGAACCTATTGGAATCACAAATGCTCATATTGAACTCGGAACAGTAGACTTAAGGTCGTTTATTCTATTTTGAAATACTACCAAAACAAAGAGGAAAGAGTAAGGGCAGAATCCTTCATAAACATTCACTTCACTAAAATAAATCGGAGCTTCTTATTACACCTGAAGTACAGATAAAACAACATAAAAATGCATAAAGTTTTTTAAAAAAATGGCTGCAAAATTATAAGATATACAGAATCTTATTACAAATTTTTTTAGAAAATGTATAGGAAAAATGTGAAAGGTGGAATAGTATGGATGGTAATATTCGTTTACTTCAAGATAGTGATTTAGATGAAGTTGCTAATTTATTTACTAAGGTTTTTAATTCAGAACCTTGGAGCGAACCATGGAATTTTGAAACATCTTATAAGCGTTTGTTAGATATAAGTAAAACTCCTGGATATATTGGTATTGGATATTTTAACCAAAATAATCAGTTAATTGGATTTTTAGTAGGGAATGAAGAGCAATGGGCTGATAGCAAGAGATTTTATATTAATGAAATCTGTGTTCTAACTAACATTCAGCAAAAAGGAATTGGTACAAGTTTACTAAATTATCTTAAAAGAATACTAATAGAAAGAAAAATTGATGGTGCCTATTTATCTACAGAAAAAGGAGAAAGAAAACCAGAATCATTTTTTGAGAAAAATGGTTATATAACAAATAAATCAAGAATCTACATGTCAATGAAGATTTCATATTAAAGGTCTTTTACTATGTAAACTTATTATTATCTAGGGTTTTAAATATAATTGAAGGATAGGCCAACGCCTATCCTTTTTTACACCGCTTCATTTACTTCTACTTCCGCTTTCACTTCATCAGAAGATTCTTTGAACTTTGGAAAGTCTAATAGAATTGCTAAGAGTCCACATAATCCAATTAAGATTGGATAGAAAGAATATGGTAAAATGCTTAATGGTGAAATGGATGCAACTCCTGCAGCCACAAGTATTTGAGCGCCATATGGAATTAATCCTTGGAAGCAGCATGAAAAAATATCAAGTATGCTTGCTGATTTTCGCGGATCAACATTATATTTGTCTGCAATATTTTTAGCAAGAGGTCCTGCTATTAAAATCGCGATCGTGTTGTTTGCTGTAGAAAGGTTTGTTAGGCTCACTAGACCTGCAATTCCAAATTGTGCTCCTTTTTTCGAGTTTACCTTACTTGTAACAAGATTTAATAAGTAATCAATTCCACCGTTATGTTTAATGACTTCAACCATTCCAGATATTAAAATCGCAAGCATCGCAAGGTCTTCCATGCCCACAACACCATTTCCAATCGCTTGAATGAGCTGCATTGTGTTATAGCTGCCATCCACTAATCCGATGATACCTGCAAATAAAATACCACCCGTTAAAACGATTAATACATTCACACCCATTAAAGCCGCTACAATAACTCCAACATACGGCAGCATCTTCATGAATTCGAACGATTCGTTTGTTACTTCGGCCTCTGCACCAGCTGTTAATACACCAAAAAGAATCGCTGTCATAATAGCTGCTGGTAAAACGATAAAGAAGTTCGCCTTAAATTTATCCTTCATTTTCGTATTTTGAGTTCTGACAGATGCAATCGTTGTGTCAGAAATAAAGGATAAGTTATCTCCAAACATCGCTCCACCAATAACAGCAGCCATGGAGATGGCTAACGATATGTCTGTTTGTTCACTAATTCCAACTCCAATTGGTGCTAATGCAACAATGGTCCCCATTGACGTTCCCATAGAAATTGAAATAAAACAAGCAATTAAAAAGATTCCAACCATTAACAAGTTTTCTGGTAGAACAGAAAGAGCTAAATTAACTGTAGATTCAACAGCCCCCATTCCTTTAGCCACTTCTGAAAATGCCCCGGCTAAAAGGAAAATGATGACCATAAGCATCACATTCGGGTTTCCAGCCCCTTTTGTAAAAACTTCAATTTTCGTCGCAAGTGACTCCTTACGATTCATCATCAACGAAATACCGGCCGCAATGATAATCGCTACAATCATAGGAAACTGATAAAAATCACCTGTTATAACTCCAGATCCGATAAACAATGCTAAAAAAACAACAAATGGTAGTAACGCTAACGCATTCCCTTTTTTCACTTAACATCCACCTCACTTTTCATCGTTTCGAAGGGCCTTCTACATAGAAAAAAGACCTCTTCTTATGCACACAATAAGAAGAGGTCTTATACGTATCTATAAGAAACCCTTCTTATCTTTCAAGCATGACGCCTGCTGGATTTGGCACAGCACTCAAAATGAGTCCGCTGCCGAGACTTCTTCGGGCCAGTCCCTCCGCCTCTCTGGATAAGAAGTACGGTTGTATTTCGTTGTAAAACAAATATGAGATTACACCATTTTAAAAGGTTGTGCAATACAACGAAGATATTTCTTATTATTAAAAATTTTAAGTAACTGAATATTTAGGATAATGGGTAATTTTATGTTATCTGGACGGTATATGATTGAGCTTTTTATGGAGATTGCACAATATTTTGGAAAAGTGGCACATAAACGTCGGAAAGGGACACATAAACATTGGAATGGGGCACATATACGTTGGAAAGGGACACATAAACATTGGAATGGGGCACATATACGTTGGAAAGGTTCACATAAACATTGGAAAGGGACACATATACGTTGGAAAGTGACACATAAACATTGGAAAGGGACACATATACGTTGGAAAGGGGCACATATACGTTGGAAAGGGACACATAAACATTGGAATGGGGCACACATAAACATTCGAAAGGGGCACATAAACATTCGAAAGGGGCACATAAACATTGGAAAGGGGCACATATACGTTGGAAAGGGACACATAAACATTGGAAAGGGGCACATAAACGTTGAAAAGTGACACATAAACATTGGAAAGGGGCACATATACGTTGGAAAGGGACACATTTTTTATTGAAAGTCGCACAAAGCCTTATTTAAAATCCCCCTTTTTCTAATAAAAGGGGTGTAAAAATATTATTAGCCATTAAAAAAGCATCCCTTATTAAAAGGAATGCACAATTACAAACTTCCAGAAATTACTCCAAATGAAACTTCTTCTCCATTCTTATAAGCCTTTATATGCTCATAATCTTTGTATAAGTCTACTTTATATAATAATGTCCGATTAAGAGACTTATCTGTATAATCACTAGTTTTTTCTTCATTAAAAAGAATATTTAACGTATCATCGTTTGATTGTACATCAAAATCCGTAAAGATAAGAGAATGTTCCCCAAAATTTACATTTGATCCATTTACATATACATATAACGTGTTTTGGTCGATAAACAAGTAAATTCCGTTTTCATCAGTTACACTTTGAATAAATGTTTGAACATTTTTCTCTAATTGCCTTTCATTTATTTGTGAATAAGAAATCCTTTTGCTACAGCTAGATAAAATCAATATTAGGATGAGAAATGACGCTATTTTTCTCATTTGGTTCACCTCAACATTAATACGGGATATTTACATAAAAATTCTTTCATTGTAAAATTTGGAAATAAGGTATTAATATTATATCAAATTAGGAGAGTTGTGAATTGATAAAATTAAACAAAAAGTATCCTTTAATTCTCTTTTTACTATGTATCGGTTGTGGAATTTTGTCGATTTTCCTCGGTTTTAATGGTTATACATCTGCTGGAATATTTCTTAATCTGTTTATTTTTTTACTAATCCTTAGTTTAATAGTATCTGGCATTAATCTTGTTCGAAAAAAGCAACCTATTGGTGCCAACCTATTTACATTTATTGCTTCATTCACAATCATTTTAACTATTGTTGGTTTTTTCATATTTTTTGTTTCTTTTGTTGAATTTGGTGGCTAAAAAATTATCTTGTATTATGCCATTATTGGAGTTTCATTCGCTGTGTTTATCAGCGAATTTTTTTTTTACTAACAATCTTACAAAAAAAGCCGCCTTAAACGGCAGCTTATGATGCAGCTTTTTCGAGCTGATAGTTGCTGGAATTTTTCGTTTTATAAACTTGAACAAAAAACAATGTGATGACTGCAAATGTAATGATTAGACCAATTACCATTGATGTCTCAAATGACAATTGAAACCCTTCTGGTGCATAGAATAGATAGGTGCTGATAACACTTGTCATAAACATTGCGGGAATACTACAAATCCAATGGAATTTGCCATTTCGTAATAAATAGATGGCACCAGTCCAAAGCATGGTCGTCGCTACCACTTGGTTTGTCCAACCAACATAGCGCCATAAAAACGAATAATCAATTTGCGTTAAGAAAAATGTAACAATGATAACGGGAATTGTTAACAGTATTGATTTTGTTGGTGTATCAACCTTCATCCCAAATTGTTTCACAAGATCGACAAGAATCATTCTTGAAGAACGTAATGCTGTATCCCCTGTTGTAATTGGTAAAATAATAACTCCTAAAATAGCTAAAATTCCACCTAATTTACCAATAAGCGATGTGCTAATTTCGTTCACGACAGCAGCTGGACCACCTTCTGCTAATGCATTCGCCAAACCTTCTGTTCCACCAAAGAACGTCATTCCGGCAGCTGCCCAAATCATGGCAATAATACCTTCTAATATCATCGCTCCATAAAAGATTTTTCTTCCGTCACTTTCTCTTTTCATCGTACGAGCAATAATTGGACTTTGTGTTGAATGGAATCCTGATATTGCTCCACAAGAAATGGTAACCATAAGAAGTGGCCAAATAGGTAATTCTTTTGGATGTAAATTTTCGAACGTTAAATTCGGAATTGGTTTATCTGTAAAGAATAATCCAATACCAATGGAAACAGCCATGAATAGTAAAACTGCACCGAAAATAGGATAAATTCGACCAATAAGTTTATTAACTGGTAAAACAGCAGCCAAAATAAAGTAAGCAAAAACAACTAAAATAGCAGCCATAAAATTAAGTGGTGTAATTTGTGCAATTAATTGAGCTGGTCCTGCTGTAAATGCAGCGGCAACTAAAATCATTAAAATAATCGAAATAACATTAATAATAACCTTCATGAACTTTCCTAAATAACGACCGACTAAGGAAGGATATTGCTCTCCTTCATGTCGTAAAGATAACATCCCTGAAAAATAATCATGTACGGCTCCTGCAAAAATACTACCGATGACAATCCAGATAAAAGCAACTGGCCCATATAAAGCCCCCATAATCGCTCCAAAAATAGGACCTAGTCCTGCAATATTTAAAAGCTGAATCAATGTACCTTTCCACCAGCTTAAAGGTGTGTAGTCAAGTCCGTCTGCTTTTGAGTAAGCAGGAGTGACATTCGAATCATTCACTCCAAAAATTTTTTCCACGACTTTTGAATAAACGACATAACCTAAAATAAGTAGAATAATTGCTGCGACAAATGTAACCATAAACTAGCACTCCTTGAATTATTTTCAAAAATATTTGAAACATATTTTACTAACTTTGAAGAAGAATGACAATATGAAATTTTAATATTTTTTAGAAAAATTAAATTTTAATAATTTCACGTTTATGTTAAAAAATAAAAAAGCCGCTAACTCCCCTCATAGGAAAGTCAACGACTTCTTGTTTATTCCTTCGGCTGTTTCCATTCCCACTGTTCTAAAATAACGTATTTTCGGGCTCCCCACCCTTCAAGTGCTTCATTACTAAATTCACTTTGAACGTAAAAGTAATTTCCCAGATGTTCACCGATAAGAATTTCACCTGATTTCGTTCGTGGTTCATCACCGTAAACGAAGGTTTGTTTTGTCCATTCAGGTACATTTCTAGCCTGTTCTTGCTCTTTTGTTAAAAGAGCATATTGATACCTTGAAAGCTTATTGTCTAAAACAAAAGCTTCGGCTTCTTCTAAGGATGTTTCATTTGAAAAGAAGACGATATCGATTTTTCCATATTGCTCGTCGACAGGTACCAATCGTATGCCTGGCATTCCGTTTTCTGCGATTGATTCTGTATACCAAGGTGTCGGAATATAAGTTGTAAACGGCAGTTCTTCCATATTGACAAGCTTATATAATTCTTTTTCCTCCGTCCCTTCGAGTAAAACCGTTAACTCAACCGTTTCAGGACGATCCACTGTATCAAACTTTTCTTGGATGTTTTCATTAGGTGTTTCGGCATGATGTTCTGGCTGATTTTGAATGGTAAGATTTTTTTCATCATCTGGTTGAAAAAGAAATGGGATGATTAAAATAACGGCAACAGCTAATGCAGATGTTAAGGAAAGCGCCACTCGCCAATTCATTATCACGCGCTTTCTTCTTTCTTTTTTTCTAGCTAACTCCAGGCCTTTTAAAGCATTTTGGAAGCTTTTTTCTTTGAATTCATCTGACGGTTCCATGTCTATTTTCTGAAACATGTCAAATAATTTTTTATCATCCATATGCTTCATTACTCGTTCACCTCTTTTCTTAGCTGCGTTATTAATTTCTTTTTCGCCCTTGTTTGAAGTGACTTTACAGCTAAAACCGTTTTGGACATCACTTTAGCTGTTTCTTTTATCGATAAACCTTCAAAAAATCGCAGGTGCAGCACCGTTTTATCATCTGGTGACATTTTCTCCATAGCGCTCAATATTTCTTCTTGAACGGAATTTTGTAAAATTTTATGCTCAACTAACACAGGATCTTGTTCCTGCTTTAGTAATTCTTCATTAACATAAACGTTTTGATGATCTTTACTATATTTTCGGTGATAGTCGATAACAACTCTCCGGCCAATGGTAAACAACCACGTTTTAAATGAGGATTTTCCTTTAAATTGGTGTAAATTCACTGCCATTTTGTACATAACATCCTGAGAAATTTCTTCCGCGCGGTGATAATCCCCTGTTTGTACGTAGGCATATCGAAATATTTGACCAATATATCGATCATGAAGCATGCGAAAAGCATTATCATCTCCTTGTAAAGCCATTTTGACTAATTCTTCATCTTTCATTTAAAGGTGCACCTCTCTTTCTCGTTAGATTAGACGTAAACAGGCGGAAAAGGGGGCGGGATATGTCAATGTTTATATTTTCCTTATATCGGAATGGTGTATACTTTGATAGTTGGAGAATTTAGTGAAGGAATTGTTAAGAGGAATACATAAAGGAGGCTTTTTCACCTCCCTATACATGAGTTCGACTTTTCCGGTTTAAATAAGCCTTTTCAAGCCCCAGCTCTTGATTCAAAAGAAGCTCCATCTCCTCTAAATCATCACGCGTAACAACAGGGTCTAACTCTTTCCAATGAACTTGATAGACAAAATAGTAGTCTTTAATTTGCCGAAAAACCACAAGAGAATGAGGAAATTTTGAAAAGTAAGCTTTGATGTTATACCTTCTTGTATATCCCCAATCTAAAAGCTCCATAACATCACCTAATTAATAGATTAGTCTATTTGAAGACTGTGTCCAACTAAAATACTTGAAAAATCCAATGAAACTTTTGCGAAAATTCAATCGTAATAATTTGTAGAAGGAGGCGGTCAAATGAATGAAGCAAAAGGATGCATTAAATGTGGACATACATCGGTCGGAACAAAGGAGATTGCAACATCTGGAACAGGTTTGTCCAAAATGTTTGATATTCAGCACAATCATTTCCTAGTGGTATACTGTAAAAACTGTGGGTATTCAGAGCTCTACAATCAGGAGTCATCAACTGGGTCTAATGTTATTGATCTGTTTTTTGGTGGCTAATACATGAAGGAAGAAGACCGATACAAATGCGGTCTTTTTTCTTATGAGTTAAAATAACGATAATGAAGAGCACATCTTTTTTCAACATTCATAGTTTTAATTCCTCGTAATTAAGATTAAAACCGAATAAATCTTCAGTCAAGACCTCCTTCCCCTTTCATATATAAATTCCTCATCTTTAAGATGAAAAGCTAGAGTTACTTTAGATCCCTTTTTTCTTTCTAATAATTAGCAGAGCATTGTATGCCTTTAAAATCGTTTAAAATAGAGGAGGATGAATTAGATTGTTGGAGGGAAAACAATGAGTCAAAGTCATGAACAAATTTGGGAAGTGATGGACTACATTGAAGAACATTTACATGAAGATCTTCCATTAGAAAAGTTGGCGGCACATTCGAATTATTCTCCATATCATTTTCACAGGGTGTTTACACAATTTGTTGGCGAGACACCGGCGTCGTATATCAAGCGACTACGTTTGGAAAGAGCCGCGCATTTACTCATTTATGAACCGGAGATTTCAGTGACGGAAATTTCCTTTCAATGTGGATTTTCGTCGATTTCTTATTTCACACAAGCATTTAAGCAAGCATTTCATGTTAGTCCGAAGGCGTGGCGAGAAGGGGATTATTTAGATAAATTTCCTCTCGCTTATTTGGATAGCAAGATTTCTAAAGAAGTTCGCAGAAATCAGCAAGATCACATCGAAAAAGGTTCGTATAATCTATTTAAGTGGGTCGACCTTAATCGAATCAAACCGGTACATTTGCCAAGCTTTTCATATGTGTTTAGGCAACATTTAGGGAACTACACAGAAGAAGTAAATTCGACATGGGAAGATGTGCTTCGCTGGGTGAATGCAAGGGATTATGGAGCGGAAAAAGAAGTCTTATTTGGACTTCCACGAAATAATCCTTTTATAACACCTGAGGGCAAGTGTCGGTACGATTGTTGTATACGTGTGAAGGAATCGGTAAAAGAACAAGGAGTAGCTACTTTTTCAGGAGGAAAATTTGCATTATACGAATTTGAAACACCTGTTGGGTATCGTGAGAGGAATCATATTATTCAATGTTATACCGAAATGTACAGTGTATGGTTACCGAAAAGTGGATATCGCTTTATCGGCAATCCCATTGAACTTGTTCAAATTAAGCCTATTCCAAATACGCTTGAAATTAACGTACTAATTACCGGCATAGCGATCCCAATTGAACCGAAATAAAAGAAAGGAAGATAAAACAATGGATTTGAATGTTTTTGCAATTATCATTGGTGGATTGATGTACATGTTATTTGGGGCGTTCTATTATTCTCCTGTACTATTCGGAAATAAATGGGCAGAACTTAACGACGTCGACTTAAAAGAAGCGGGATCCAAACCTTTCCTTGCTGCATTTTTAGTTGCTTTCTTTAATTCTTTATTCATTGCCATTCTTGTTCAATTAACGGGAACTGAAACGGTGAGTGAAGCAATTTTATTAGGAATTGTTATAGGCGCTATTCTATCTTTTTCGTACTTTAAAAATATGATGTTTGGTTTAATGAAAAAGAGCGTATTTTTTATTGCAATCGGTGATCATGTCATCATTTTAACGTTATTAAGTATATTGCATACGTTTTTCTAAAAGGTTTGATCTTCGGTCAGACCTTTTTTATGGAAAGGAAAATAAACTTTATAATACAAAATAAATAATAGTTTACTAATTAAGAGGAGCATTTGGATTGGTGTGATTATTGAACATACTAGGTTGGCCATCAAAAAAGAGTTAGTAGAAGAATTTATGCAACAATTAACGATGCATTCTAAGCAGTTCTGATGTGCATTTATCTCACAAACTGATTCTAATTAGAGAGAACCAGTCCAAGAAATTGGACTCAATGCTCATATGCTTCTTTGATAGTTACCCAAAAGTCTTTCACTATACAAAACTAAAATATGATTAGTCAACACGAAACTGTCAAGTATAAAGTAATAAAAAAATACTGTCTTTATACGGCATGAGTTCGTCATTCAATCGAATTCATGCCGCATTTTTTAGAATGTAATAAATTGAAAAAACATCTGAATGCTTTTAAACTTTCCCCATCATAACCAAGGATTTAAATAAAATAAACTAAAACCTTTTTAAAACTTACATGTGCTTTTCTACCATTGATCAAAATTTTATCCATTACTCATCCTTCATTTTTCTTTGTACTTTCTTTGTAATACATAATGAGTAGAATATGCCTTTTCAATATAAGGGTTTCCTGTTTTAGAAAAACGAAGTGTTATTTTTCTTCCTTTTCCCCATGTCTTATAAACAGTATGAGAAGGTTTTAAATTTCTTTCAGTGGCAAATCTCTGCAATAACTTTAATATAGTTTGCTTTTTCAATAAATTTCCAATTGTAACACGCTCTAAATAGAGTATTTTTTTAATCTCCACTCTTCAACTTGCTTAGGTGTTATGCGATCCATTTCAAGTAAAAGGTCTATTGGGCTAAAATATCCTTTTTCATTTAATATTTTTGCTGCACAAACATTTACTCTACTTTCTAACTTTTTACTGTTCATTTTCTCACCTGTGAATATATATTTTAAAATTAATTCTAACATGTTTATTCATAAAAATTCTTTCTAATTCCACTTAAATAGTAAGTCCAATTTTCAAAAATAAGCGTATACTATTAAAGAAACGTATTTGCCGAAATATTAAAACCACCTTTTAGTACCAGATTCTAAATCATCATTGACAATACAAACTTTTGTCTGTTACGATTGGTAAGAGTTAAATAAAAATTGTTGTTCAGAATTTTTTGATTTCAAAAAAGCTTTACCCATATTTGTACTAGCAACTTTTGATAAACTCGATGAAGCGAAAGTAGAGCGTTTATCATCGCGCTAATATAGATATCGGGGCTTAAATCGAAAGGAGTTATTAGATGAAAGAATTTCAAACGTTCGGGTGGTATGCGAAGCAAATTTCACCGCATTTGCCAACGAAAGCATTTAAGCCCGTGCCCTCTCGTCTTCTAGGTGGTCTTGCCTTTTTGCTCGTAACTGTGGCTGGTTTCCTCACTATCGGGTTATTGAACCTCCATCCTATTTGGTATTTCATGATTTCCATAATTTTAGGCTCTAGCTTTGCCTCACTTGGGTTTTTAGGTCATGAAATATTGCACGGAACCGTGGTTAAAAAGGGTTGGTTAAGGGATTTTCTTGGAGCGATTGCCTTTTTCCCATTATGTACCGGGCCAAAGCTTTGGATTAAATGGCACAACATCAATCACCATGTACACACACAGCATGAAGAGCTCGATCCTGATGCCTGGCCGACACTTGAAAAGCTGAAAAAAAGCCGATTTTTACGTTGGGTATATAAAATCCCGTTCCCAATTCGTTCCTTTATTGCTTTTTGTGGATTGTCTGTGACCTTTACAGCTCACTCAACGAAAATGCTTCTCCATTTTATAAAAGACTTTAATCCAAAAAACCGAAAGATTGTTTTAGGGCAATTTCTTTTTCCATGGGCAGTTTGGATTTCCTTATTGTTTGTCATGGGTTTTGAAAAATGGTTTTTTGCCTTTTTATTGCCATTACTGATCGCGAATGTCATCGTCATGAGCTACATTTCCACCAATCATCGATTAAATCCAATTGTTCCAGTTAATGACCCATTAGCGAACAGCTTATCGGTTACTGTACCGAAATGGGTGGATGTGTTACACTTTAATTTCTCATACCATACAGAACATCATATTTTCCCAACGATGAGTCCAAAATATTACCCGCTGGTGAAAAAGCACATTAAAGAAATGTGGCCAGAACGATACCACGAAATGCCGATGGGAAAAGCCCTCATTGCTTTGTGGAAAACACCACGTGTCTATTATCAACAAAAAGAACTCATCGAACCGAAAAAGGCAAACGTTTACGGATCGCTTGGAAACGGACTTGACCCAAACAATATCCAATACCGAAGCATTGAGATTGAAAAAGAAAAAACACTTGCAGACGCGGCAAAAGAAAAGCTCAACATGCCGAACGTCAAGGTGCAGATGAAGGATCAATAATCATGGACAATATGAACTTAATCAATTTAGATATATAAATGCAAAAATCGAGAATGTTGATTGAACAACGTTCTCGATTTTTTATTTATGTAAATATAAGAAAACAATTAAGCATATAGCACAAACTTTTTTAGAAGTAACGATTAATAAGTTTTATTTTCCTTAAATTCCTAAAAATAAAATAATAACAACCCGACACCTGCAATGGATGTCCCAGCAACATTTTCGATTTAATTCCTCATAGTTAAGATAAAAACGTCAACATTCTTTGCTGATGATATTGCGTTAACTAGGTTTCAATCCCTCATAGTTAAGATAAAAACTATTGAACGCTGGTTTCCGAATTCGTATTTTTGAGTTTCAATCCCTCATAGTTAAGATAAAAACCCGCTTCAGACATTAAACCTTCCTCCCTTCCTGAGTTTCAATCCCTCATAGTTAAGATAAAAACAATCATGCTGACCCGTTACGTTTCCACATTCTGAAGTTTCAATCCCTCATAGTTAAGATAAAAACCGATACCCTCGTGGACAAGACCACGTAAAAACAATGGTTTCAATCCCTCATAGTTAAGATAAAAACAAGGGATACAGAACTCAAACTCAATCAATACAAACGCTGTTTCAATCCCTCATAGTTAAGATAAAAACCCAAAAAAGTGTTGATATTATAAGATTCTCCACTTTGAATAAAATTCCTCTTTTTCCATTTTAGCAAATTATCAAGATTTGTAAAAATACTTGTTTTCTCCTTATTTCTATTATTTTCTCTGTTTTTCATTGAATTTGAAAAAGTCGTCGATCCCCCGGGGTTTTGACGCTACTGGAGGTCGACGACTTTTTTATCCTTCCATCTCTTCCACTAAAAGTGAAAGCTCTTCCCATCGTTCAAGAGCTTTTTCTAATTCTTCTTCAACGGATTGCTGTTCTTGATAGAGAGTTTGAATACGGTCGAAGTCGCTTCCCGCTTCAGCGATTTCTTGTTCGAGTTTTTTCAGTTTATCTTCTAGTTCAGCAATTCGGTCCTCGATTGTTTCCCATTCTTTTTGCTCTTTGTAGGATAATTTTTTGCGACGTTCTTTCTTTTGTGGTTGCTTTTTCTCAGGTTTTTCTTTAACGATTTCCTGCTGCTTTTTCATTTCTAAAAACTCTGAATAGCTTCCTTGGAAACGAGAGATGACTCCATTTCCTTCAAACACAAGTAAATGATCGACAACGCGATCCAAAAAGTAACGATCGTGGGATACGGTAACGACAACACCAGGAAACTGTTCGAGATAATCTTCTAATACGCCTAAAGTTTCCGTATCTAAATCGTTTGTTGGCTCATCTAAAAATAACACGTTCGGTTCTTCCATTAATACTCTCAGTAAATATAAACGTCTTCTTTCTCCACCGGATAAACGATGAATGTATGTCCATTGATGAGAGCGTGGAAATAAAAAGCGCTCTAACATTTGTTCAGCTGTAATAATTTGTCCATCAACTGTCCGTACAACCTCTGCAGCTTCTTTAATATATTCAATCACTCTTAAGTTCTCGTTCATTTCTTCATGACCTTGTGTGTAATAGCCAATTCTCACTGTTTCCCCAATATCAATCGAACCGTTATCTGGTTGAAGACGCCCAGCTAAAATGTTAAGTAACGTCGATTTACCGCTTCCGTTTGGCCCAATAATACCTAAACGCTCACCTGGTGTGAGTAAATAACTGAAGTCCTTCACAAGATGTTTTCCGTCAAATGATTTTGAAATGTTTTCGGCTTCGATTACTTTTTTTCCAAGACGCTTAGATCCGATGGCAAAATCAAGCTCTCCTTGTTGAACAGGACCTTTTTGCTCCTGAAGCTTTTCAATCCGTTCAATTCGGGCTTTCTGTTTCGTCGTTCTTGCTTTTGCGCCTCGACGAAGCCAAGCAAGCTCCCTGCGCAAAATGTTTTGTCTTTTCATTTCATTTTGAACCGCTAAAGCTTCGCGTTCTGCTTTTTTCTCAAGAAACATTTCATAGTTTCCTTCATATGTGTAAAGCTTTCCTTGATCTAATTCAAAAATTTTATTGGTGACACGATTGAGGAAATAGCGATCGTGCGTCACCATTAGTATGGATCCTTTATATTGAGCTAAATAACCTTCTAACCATTCAATCGTTTCATTATCTAAATGGTTTGTCGGTTCATCTAAAATGAGTAAATCAGCTGGTTGAATTAAAGCTCTTGCAATGGCCACTCTCTTTTTCTGACCACCTGATAAATGTTGAACCTTCATAGAATAATCGGTTATGCCTAATCGGGTCAAAACCGTTTTCGCAACGGTATTCGCTTCCCATGCGCCTAATTCATCCATTTGTTGTTGCTGTTTAAGCAATTGTTCTTGCTTTTTAGTATTTTCAGGGTCACGTTCAAGTTCTGATAGTGCTAATTCATAGTCACGCATCGCTTTCATGATATCAGAGTTACCGTAATAAATGGTGTCAAGCACAGTTAACTCGGAATCTAACTCAGGGTCTTGAGCTAAATATTCAATGCGCATTTGATTGGAATGTGTGATTTCCCCTTCTTCCGCTGTTTCAACCTTCGCTAACACTTTTAATAATGTAGATTTTCCGGTCCCATTAACCCCGATCAATCCAATCCGCTCTTTTTCCGTAATGGAAAATGAAATGTGATCAAATAAAACCTTCTCACCAATCGTTTTGTATAAACCCTCGACGAATAAAATACTCATCTCTTTGTCCTACCTTTACTCAAAGTTCTCTAATTTAATAGTATATCAGATGTTTGTCCAATCGCTTGTGGAAAATATGCATAAAATAATGTAAGTTCAGCTGCTAAATCAAGTTTTTAGTGACTCACTTTTCATAAAACCTTTCGGCGGTGACAAAGATGCTGAAAGCCAAAATTGTTTTAACAGGCCTTTCTTTTTTAGGAACCCCTTATGAATTTAACGCGAAACCTTTTCAAACAAAAACATTTGATTGCAGTTCTTTTACACAATATGTATATGGTGTTAACGGAATTGAATTACCTCGAAATTCTAGACAACAATTTCAGGTGGGGGTTCCCATTCCTTATGAGCAAGTTGAAATGGGTGACTTAATTTTTTTCACAACGAAAAAACGAAAACATAAACAGGGGATCGAACGAATTGGACATGTTGCGATTTATATTGGGAAAGGAAAAATCCTCCACGCCCATCCATTAGGAAAAAAAGTAATCGTCTCTCGTTTCACAAATTATTGGAAAAAATATTTAGTTGGTGTTAAGCGGGTGGTTTAAATTTTAAATAGCATATTTTGAATAAATAAAAAAATTCCCCAGCCACCAATCCCTAATAGAATGGATAAAACAAGTGAAAATGATGCCTTTAAAGATAAGGCAACAATGATTAATAAAAAGGCTGTTGCGGGAAAACCCCAAAGTACTCCAATAACAAACTTACTTAAGCCCTGTGTTTGTTCTCCTTGAAACGAAAGCCAAAATAAACTTAATAAACTAACAAGCGGTAACGCAGCAATGACTCCACCAAAGGTCGGAAACCTTCTTGCAATCTCTGTTACCATTCCGATAATGATAGCCGAAATAACGATTTTAACGATCGTAAACATTTCTCGCTCCCTCACTTAAAATAGAGAAGGCTTTTTGGATTGTTTCCAATTCTTCTTCACTAAAGCTCTCCACAACTTTTCTCAATTTTTCTTGATCCAATTGAGTGTGGCGAATTAAAACGTTCGAGCCTTCCTCTGTTAATAAAACAATCACTTTTCGTTCATCTTGATTACTTCTTTGTTTTGTCACATACCCTTTTTGAATTAACCTTTTGATATGCTCTGAAGCTGTATTGTGCGAGACATCTAAATGCTTGGCTAAATCCCCAATAGTTGCCTCTTCATTTTTCTCAATATATTGCAGCAAGCGAATTGCTTGGTGGGTAATATTTTCTTTGTGGACATAATGTAAGTAGTAATATATATCAGTCCATTGATCGTTAATGGTTTGAATGAAAGTGTTGAGTTTCATTTGATTGTCGCCTCCTTATTTATATCTTATAATACGATATATTCTTGTGTAAAGATATAAATACCGAGTTGGTGAGATTAAAAGTAGGCATAATAATTAGTGGAGCATGTACACTAGAATTTGAAATATGAAAATCTAGTTTGGTGCATAAAAAAGCTGGGGTTGGTATAAAATACCGGATCTCAACATAGAAAAATCTCCATCGAACAACGATGGAGATTTTAGTTTGAAAACAAATCTTATTTATGAAAAGTCAAAAGCCCTGTCTTGTTTAACAGGGCTTTTGATTGACATTTTATTGTTCTTCCTCATGCTCATTTTCATCATGCTCTTCATCATGAGATTCATCTTCATGTTGTTTGTCTTCATGCTCATGTTCACTTTTTTCATCTTCATGCTCTTTCTCATGATGTTTTTCATGCTCTTTTTTCTCATGGTGCTTTTCATGATGCTTATCATGTTCCTTTTTCTCGTGATGTTTTTCTTGGTGTTTTTCATGTTCCTTTTTCTCGTGATGTTTTTCTTTTGCTTCATTTACTTTTTCTTCGTGTTTCTTTTTCGCTTCTTCTACTTTTTCTTTATGCTTTTCTTTAGCTTCTTCTACTTTTTCTTTGTGTTTTTCTTTAGCCTTTTCTACTTTTTCTTCATATTTTTCTTTCGCTTGATTTATTTTTTCTTCATGCTTCTTTTTAGCTTTCTCTATTTCTTCTTCGTATTTTTTCTTTAATTCCTCAGCTTTTTCTGGGTTTTCCTCTATTTTTTCACGGTATTTCTCTTCAATTTCTTTTACTTTTTCACGATGTTTTTCTTCCGCTTCTTCTATTTTTTCACGACGTTTCTCTTCAGCTTTTGCGATTTTCTCACGGCGTTTTTCTTCAGCTTCTTCTATTTTCTCACGTCGCTTTTCTTCAGCCTCTTCCATTTTTTCACGTTCTTCTTTTTCTACTTCCTCAATCTCATCACGAAGTTCTTCTTCTAATTCTTCGCTCTCTTCTTTTGACGTAGCTTCAGCAAGTAATTGCTCGGATCTTTTTGAGAATTTAACTAAGTGCTTTTCAACTTTTTTACGCAGTTTTTCTTGCTTTTCAGCCATTTTTTCTTCTATTTTTTGAAGTTCTTCCTGAGCTTCTTCTTCAGAAATTTCACCTTCAGCAAGCTTTTGCTCAATTTCAGCACGTTTCTTTTCATATTTTTTAACAATTCGTTCATTATGCTTTTCGATTTTCTTTTCAAGCTTGTCCGTTAGCTTAACAATATTTTCAGTGATGGCCGCTTTTGCCGTCTCATTTTCAATTTTGTCTAATACTCTTTCTAATGCGGAAATATTTTGAGCAATTTTTACATCAATTTCACTTTCTTCTTCATTATTTTCCTCTTCTTCATTTGTTTCTTCTTCAGTTGATGCTTCTTCGTCTAATTCTATTGCTAATTCTTGCTGTTCAAATGCTTTTTCTAATGTTTCTTTTGCTAGATCTTCTTTTCCTTCATTTAGTAATGCTTCTGCTTCACGAATTCTTTCTTCAGCATATTCTGCAATTAATTTTGCTTTTTCAACATCGTCAAAGGTTAAGGCTAGACGTACTTCTTCTGTGAATCTTTTAATAAAGTAAAAGAAATCTCCTGGTACTAGAGACGGTTCTTCTTCAATACTATCTTCTTGCTCTTCAGTTGCTTCTTCTGTAGTTCCTTCTTGAGTTTCCTCAGTTTCATCTGTCATTTCAGTTAGAGTTTCTTCACTAGTTTCTGTTTGAGTAGTTTGAGTTTCCTCAGTAGTTTCTGTTTGCTCTTCTTCCGTAGTTTCAACTTGATCACCTTCAGCAGTATCTTCTTCAGTTACTGCTTCTTCAGTTGTTTCGGTTTCAGTAGTAGTCGTTTCGGTTTGAGTTTCTTCCGTTTGTTCATTTTCTTCTGCTTGCGTATGAATGAATCCAATGTTTAATGAAATAAGAGCTGCTACCACACTTGTTCCAAATACTTTCCAAATGTTCATACCATATTTCACCTCATGTAATAAAATGATGCTCTACTTTTTAAATCGGTTAAAAGAATATTGGATTCTATAAAGAATTTTGACTATTTTTTTACCAATCTCTGCATAAGTAAAAGTTGGTTTTGTTACTTGGGTAAGACTTTGTTAAGGATTGAAAATTTATTTAGGGGAATTAAGTTGGTGGAATGTTGTTTTTTGCTAGTATTTGAGGGTTCAATGATTTTTTAATGGCTTTGTTTAGTAATTTTTGTACCTTTAAAGGTGTTTCGGTTCTACTACTATACTTTTTTTAAGATTCGTGTGTACGTTATCCGGAGTTTTGGACTATTTATCCGCGGTTTGTCACTCTTATCCGGAGTTTCTCGCTCTTTATCCGCGGTTTTTGCTCTTTTATCCGCGGTTTGGTGACTCTTATCCGGAGTTTCTCGCTCTTTATCCGCGGTTCTCGCTCTTTTATCCGCGGTTCTGGCCCTTTATCCGCGGTTCTGGCCCTTTATCCGCGGTTTG